>SKFA01002132.1_pt1 | contig 10322 bp, 7 predicted proteins | sample 4820291 | NCBI WGS metagenome assembly SKFA01 (sample SAMN11008795, study PRJNA524170) | human gut metagenome | isolation source: fecal sample from pouch patient p30 | place: Israel: Tel-Aviv | reverse complement strand
AATTAGTTGTCCTAAGCAGGTATACCTGGTCTATATCTCATATGATCAGAGAACCTATAGGATTAGATTAGGTAAATTCAATTTGCAAAAATACAAATTGCGTTAAAAAGGTAACAAAATCAGATAAGGAGAATCATGAAGAAGCATAAGAAGTTTATCGCCTATGCTAATGGGCCAAGTTTAGCTGAAATAAATGGGACGGTAGACATACCCAAAAGTAATAGCTTTTGGAAAAATATTATAGCTTTCTCAGGGCCGGGCGCCTTGGTAGCAGTTGGTTATATGGATCCAGGTAACTGGTCCACTTCGATCACTGGTGGACAAAATTTCCAATATTTATTGATGTCAGTTATTTTGATGTCTAGTCTGATTGCTATGCTTTTACAGTATATGGCAGCAAAATTAGGAATCGTAACCCAAATGGATTTGGCCCAAGCAATCCGAGCACGGACAAGTAAGACATTGGGTGTCATTTTATGGATCTTGACTGAATTAGCCATTATGGCAACAGACATCGCAGAAGTCATTGGTGCAGCAATCGCCCTCTACCTGCTCTTTGATATTCCATTAGTGATTGCCGTCTTTATTACTGTATTAGATGTTTTCGTTCTCTTACTACTGACAAAAGTCGGGTTTCGTAAGATCGAAGCACTGGTTGTCTGCTTAATTTTCGTCATTTTATTCGTTTTTGTCTATCAAGTTGGCTTGTCTAACCCAGATTGGCACAGTTTATTTGCTGGCTTTATCCCTAACAGCCATACATTCTCCGACTCACCTGTCATTGGTGGCGAAACTCCGCTGACTGGAGCTTTAGGGATTATTGGTGCAACAGTCATGCCGCATAACTTATATCTTCATTCAGCAGTTTCACAAACTCGGAAGATCGATCACCAAGACGAAGAAGATGTAGCACAAGCTGTACGTTTTTCTACTTGGGACTCTAATATCCAATTGTCGATGGCTTTTCTAGTCAATGCGCTGCTATTGATTATGGGTGTCGCTGTCTTCAAAACCGGTTCTGTTCAAGATCCTTCCTTTTTTGGTCTGTATGAAGCTTTATCTGATCCATCAGCTATGAGCAATGGTATCTTGATTGCTGTAGCAAAATCTGGTATCTTGTCCACTTTATTTGCTGTAGCACTTCTTGCTTCTGGCCAGAACTCTACTATTACTGGTACGTTGACCGGTCAAGTCATCATGGAAGGATTCATCCATATGCGTATCCCGATTTGGCTAAGAAGACTGGTCACACGATTGCTTTCTGTGATTCCTGTATTGATTTGTGTTTTGTTTACAAGTACAAAAGGAACGATCGAAGAACATACCGCTTTGAATAACTTAATGAATGAATCCCAGGTGTTCTTGGCTTTTGCGTTGCCGTTTTCGATGATCCCTTTACTGATGATGACCAACAGCCAAGCGGAGATGGGTAGCCGATTTAAAAATTCATTCATCGTAAAACTTCTTGGCTGGTTCTCTGTGATTAGTCTAACTTACTTGAACTTACGAGGATTACCAGGACAGATCGAAAGTTTCTTCGGCGAGCAAGCCACTTCCGCTCAACTAGCATTGGCTGATCACATCGCTTATGTAATCATTGTTCTTGTCCTTCTCCTGTTGGCATGGACGATTGGTGATTTATATAAAGGAAACAAAAAATATGAACAGCGTTTGCAGGAAACGGTAGAAGAAATCGAATAAAAACTGATTTTTCCACACAAAGACCCTTGATAGTTAGGTTAAAAATCTAGCTACCAAGGGTCTTTTTATTTAGAAGATAAAGCTTTTTTCAGATTTAATTTACTGAAAACTAGCATGCTTGTTACTACGATGAATTGCGTTAACGGCACGCCTGCGCCAGTGTAGACACTTAAAAAATAATCCTTTTTTTCTGGCGCATAAGAACAAAACCACGAGACACCGAAAAGAAAAACCAATTGTGTCAGTATTAATCCGGTGACCACAATCAAAGAGGAACTATAATAGGCACGATCAGCTTTTGCAAATACGGTTCCTAGTATCATAAGTAATATCCCTGCTATTGAAGCAATCAGCACGGGAATAGCCAGAACTTGGTAAATTTTTATGATGACATTCGCGACTTTTGCTGATTTTGTTAATTGGAAATTAGGTGTTCTCGGTTCATTACTATCGATCCAATTCTCCATTAGCGGAAGGTTTAATAATTCTTGAGCCTGTTTGACTTGTTCTTGCGTTCCGAAACTATAATTTCCTCCTTGATGGAAATCTTTATATCGCCATGCATAAGCGTATCCTGATTGAAGGAAATCGAATACGATTGGCAGATCACTCATCGTCTTTCCATCTCCTGATCCCATCAGATAGAACTCTTTTTTCTTTTTGATGGTTCCCTTGTGATAGGCTTCTTCTAATTCTTGGTTGACTTTTTTCCAAAAATCATTGGTTTCTTTTGCATTGTTTTGGTAATAACCAGATTCGCTTACCACATCTCGCAATGCCCAAAAGATGATATCTCCGGGTAATTCTTTTACTTTTCCACCTTGAGTCCACGCGTGAGTCGTATATAATTCGTCAATACGGGTAGAAACAGTATGGAATGTAGGAGATGCGGCTAATGCTTTATTTAGTGCAGCATGTGAGACCCATATCTCACTGTTTTCTTTATTCAAGTTCGTTTCATCATCTATTCGGATCAGTTGTTTCATCAAACATCCAAATTCTCCACTGGAACGGTCATTGATGGTTGCAATACCGTATGTTGTCTCATTTTTATATTCGATCCACTGATAGACGATGGAAAAGCCAACTATAGGAAGTAAAAACAATGAAAGTTTCAGCCATTCCCGTTTCGAGAGAAGAAAGAGTCGTTTTTTTAACTTCTCTACTTCTTTGAAAGAAAAGTCTTGCCCTAGCAAGATCTGGACGAAACTGATACCCAAAGCTACTACAGTAAAAGGAAGAAGCCAGATAGAATCTTCGCGAATGAACCAAAAGAAAGGAAAAGCGACAGAAAGCCCTAAAAACCATGGCAGCAATTTTCTGCTAGAACCGTATTTGCGGTAATAAATAGCTAGTAAACAAGCGATAATGATCTCAACAGCCGGAATCACGAGGGCATTACGATACGTTCGAGTGGAATATTCATGTGTAAAACTAATCGGAGAAAACAAAAAATAAAAATAGATACTTAAAAGAAGATACTTGTTCTTCACGATCGGTTTAAACGCGAGTGCAACCAATATACTGGCAAAAATACTGAACATGCCGAACAAAACTGCATAAGAAAGATGCAGTTTATGTGCAAGTACTAAAAATAAGCTGTAGGAGATTCCTTTGGAAAGTGTTGTAGTCGTATACTCCCCTAGCCATTTACCGTCCAAAATATTTTGAGCATAGCGAATCAGCAGCTGGTCATCATAGGTTGCCGACATGTCTGTTCCATAGATTGCTTTACTATATAAATACAAACGAATAATTGTAAATAATAGGGCTATGCCAAGAATAAAGTATGTATGTTTCTTTTTTAGTTGGTTGATCAAGGGTTTTAAAGTGTTCAGCATCTTTTCGTCCTTCCAATCACGTTTTGCCACTTGCTTGTGAAACTTTTCGTTTTTTTACTTTTCTACCAGTATACCCTGTTTGTCTAAATTTAAAAAGAGGGGGGAGAAGATGCATGATGAAAAAGACTGCAAAAAGCACTCCTTTGTTTCTTAAACAAAAAAGGACAAGGCAATGTGCCTGGTCCTTTTTTGCTGCTGTCAGATAGAAAATCTTAGAGTATCACTTCTTCTGCTAATAACTCAGGAAACACTTCTGGATCGAATATTTGTGCTTTGAACATGGCGATTTCTTTTCCATATGGTGCGTAAGCTTTCTTTTTATCTTTGCCGACATAGGGAGTTTCCAAGATTTTCGAAATATTGTCAAACATTGGATCATGGACGATCTTATTCAGCGTGTCGAATCCGATTGTTCCAAAACCAATATTGGCGTGCCGGTCTTTATGCGAACCTTGCGGATTTTTAGAATCATTGATATGGAGTACTTTAAGCCGATCTAACCCGATGATCTTATCAAACTCTTCCATTACACCTGAAAAGTCTTCTTTAATATTATAACCGGCATCATTCGTATGACAGGTGTCAAAAGTAACGGATAATTTTTCATTCAATTTTACTCCATCGATGATTTGCGCTAATTCCTCAAATGTTCGACCGATTTCCGTACCTTTACCTGCCATTGTCTCCAAAGCGATTTGTGCCGTCTGTTCTTTTGTCAAAACTTCATTCAAGCCTTCAATAATTCTAGCAATTCCGGCTTCTGTTCCTGCCCCTACATGAGCACCTGGGTGAAGTGTAATTTGAGTAGCGCCTAAAGCTTCCGCACGAACAATCTCTTCTCTCAGAAATTGGACGGCAAAAGGAAACATTTCTGGTTTGATCGTATTCCCCAAATTAATGATATAAGGGGCATGAACGACGATATTTGTTAGACCGTTTTCTGCCATGTACGCTTTTCCGGCATCAATATTCATCTCTTCGATGGCTTTTCTTCTAGTGTTTTGAGGGGCGCCTGTATAGATCATAAAAGTCGAAGATCCATAACTGGCTGCTTCTTCTGCTGCTCCTAACAGCATTTTCTTTCCGCTCATGCTGACGTGTGAGCCTAATAACATGGATGGATTCCTCCTTGAAAGGCAATTGTTACTAACAATTCCTATATATTGGTAAGATGATATACAAAGAAAATGATTGATTTTTCTTTGCCCTGTTCTCCATAGTAACTGAAATTTTCTCTAAAGAAAAGCTTAAGAACTCTTTTATAAAAAAGATCATTTTCTCACGTTTTAACTCCTTTAAAAAAGAAATTCCTGCCAAAAACAGCCTTGTCTGTTTTTTTGTTCTATTATTTGCTATAATTAGCGAAATAAAACCATTAGTTGAGGTGACCCTTTTGCCACGCAAAAATACTCGAAAAAAACAGAATAGAAGAAAAAAAGAAAAATGGTTTGTTCCTAAGATTATTTTTAGAGTTTTTCAATCATTGACTGTTTTTATTACTGTTCTTCTTTTGATGTTCGCAGCTCTAGGTATTGGAATAGGCGCTGGCTATTTTGCCTATCTCGTCGAAGACACACAATTGCCGACTAAAAAAGCACTGCAGACAGAACTAGGAAACATTACAGAAACGTCAAAGATTGTTTATGCAGATAATACAGAGATATCAAAAATCCAGACAGATCTGATGCGCACGACTATTTCATCTGATAAAATTTCACCTTTATTGAAAACTGCAATTATCAGCACAGAGGATGAATACTTCGATAAACACCAAGGTTACGTTCCTAAAGCTGTTTTACGAGCATTAGTATCTGAAGCTACTGGTATTGGCTCTTCTGGTGGATCAACTTTGACACAGCAATTAGTCAAACAGCAGATCCTTACAGATGAAACAACATTCAAACGTAAAGCAAATGAGATCATTCTTTCTGCACAAGTAGAAAAATACTTTTCAAAAGATGAGATCATTGCTACGTATTTGAATGTCTCACCATTTGGTCGTAATAATAAGGGACAAAACATTGCTGGAGTCCAGGAAGCTGCAAGAGGAATCTTTGGTGTAGATGCAAAAGATGTGACGCTGCCGCAAGCTGCTTATATCGCTGGATTACCCCAAAGCCCGATCACGTATAGTCCATACACGAACACAGGTGCGCTAAAAGAAGATCTTTCTGCCGGCCTTGCCAGAAAAGATTTTGTTTTATTCAGTATGTATCGTGAAGGCCAAATTACGAAAGAACAATACGAAGAAGCAAAAGCCTATGACCTTACAAAAGACTTTCTACCACAACAAATCGCAGAACAGACTGACAGAGAATTCTTGTATTATACTGTGATGAATGAAGCAACAAGAATCATTGCACAACAATTGGCTGAAAAAGACAACGCTGATATGTCTGATTCATCGGTCAGTGACGCTTATTATCAAAAGGCACAGCAAACGATCCAAAATAAAGGATATACAATCCATTCGACAATCGATAAAGATGTCTATGCTGCATTGCAAAATGGCGTAGAAAATTATGGATACATGTTAGATGATGGTGCTGGCAGTCAAGTAGAAACCGGAAATGTATTGATGGATAACAGAACTGGCCGCATCTACGGATTCGTTGGCGGACGGAATTACAGTCAGAATCAAAATAACCATGCCTTCGATACAGAACGTCAAGCTGGCTCATCAATCAAACCAGTTCTTGTTTATGGACCTGCAATCGACATGGGGCTTATCGGATCAGAATCCCGTGTATCAGATTATGCAACAACTTGGCAAGAAGGAGAAAATGCTGGCGAGAAAATCGTCAATGCTACTAACGAAGGATCGAACACCTTCCAAACCGTCCGTGAGTCACTAGAATGGTCCAACAATATCCCGGCTTATCACTTATATCAAGATGTGTTGAATTCCGGTGGATCGAAACAATATGCTTACGAGCACTACTTGGCAAAGATGAACTACCCGGCAAATGACAATTGGGGCGTTGAATCTGCTCCTTTAGGTACAGTAGATGTCACGACGCTTCAACAGACCAATGGATTTCAGGCTTTAGCAAACGGCGGCGTCTATGAAGAAGGCTATATCATCGATTCCATCACAGATAACGCAGGAAATGTAATTTATAAACACGAAAGCAACTCTGTCCGGATCTATTCGGAAGCAACGGCATCGATCATGAATGACATGATGCGCAGTGTGATCAATGCAAAAATCACTACACCATTCAAAGATGCCATCTCAAGCTTAAACGGAAATCTAGGAAAAGCAGATTGGGTCGGAAAAACTGGTTCTACCAATGAATACCGAGATTCATGGCTAATTGTCTCTACTCCGTCTATTACCATCAGTAGCTGGGCAGGGCACGATGACAATACCGGAATGGACAGCAAAGCAAGGATACGTTCGGCTAATTATCTTGCCAATCTGATCAATCAAGCTTACCAAGCAAAACCTGACATTTTTGGCACTGATGAGAAATTCGAATTATCATCTGATGTGATGAAGAAAAAAGTATCTGGATTTACTGGTCAAACACCTGGAAAAGTTACTGTCAATAAAAAATCCATCCAAACACCAGGAAAAACAGTTGAATCGCTATGGGCGAAAAATGGACCGAAGAAAAGCGCCTTTAAATTTGGCGTTGGCGGTACCGATGAAAACTATACAGATTACTGGAACACCGCTTCAGCTTATGCAAGAGCGAATCAAGCAACCAAAGAATCAGATGAGAAAGATGATTGATTTAATAGAATACACAGTAATAAGGGATTGTGACAATAGTATTGTCACAGTCCCTTATTTTTTTGATGGTGGTGAACATAATGCAGCATCTATACACGGATTGTTTTATATACGATAAATGTAATTTCAACCACTTTCTCTCTTTTTTAAGACAAAAAAAAGGATTATAACAAAATTTTGTCATAGCCCCTTTTCCCGAATAAACGGTGTTCTCCTGCCAACTCCGAATCACGAGTCACAATATTCATCAAACATGAAATGCTGTTTTTTGAAATTGCTCCTTGTAACGCAGAGTTAAACGGCAGGCTCACAACCTCTGAATGGTTGTCCTTTTATTATTTTGTAGATCCTTTTTCTTCGATTCCATAAGGCAAGATAATCGTTTTTTCTTCGACTTCTTCTTTATTCATCATTTTCGTCAATAGGCGCATAGATACCGCCCCTAAATCGTATAATGGTTGTGTGATACTTGTTAAACGAGGACGAGCTACTTCTGTCAGTAGTGAATTGTTACTTGTGATGATTTCGAATTCTTCCGGTACTTTCACGCCACGGTCTAATAAACCATCCAAAATACCGATGGCTAATTCATCATCTGAAACATAGACAGCTGTTGCACCGCTATTATGGATCCGATCGACTAGAGATAGACCATCTTTGAAGTTGTATTGTGCTTCAAAGATCAATCCTTCGCTATATGGTAGGTTATTTTCGCTTAATGCTTCTTTATAGCCTTTCAGACGATTTTGTCCATTGATAGGATCGATCAACGCACCACTGACAAAAGCAATTTTTTTATTGCCGCTTTTTGCCAATTTGTTTACTGCATCTTTTGTTGCTGATACATAATCAATGTTTACGCTACCTACTTGTTCATCTGGATCAATAGAGCCAGCTAATACAACAGGAGTTTTTGAACGTGAAAATTCTCCACGGATTTCGTCTGTGATATGGTGACCCATGAAGATCACGCCGTCCACTTGCTTAGCCAGTAAGTTATTCAATACATTGACTTCTTTTTGGTCGTTACCATCTGAATTTGCTAAGATAATATTGTATTTGTACATTGTTGCCACATCATCGATACCACGTGCTAAAGAAGCAAAGAACATATTGCTGACATCAGGGATGATTACCCCAACTGTTGTTGTTTTCTTACTTGCCAAGCCACGCGCAACTGCGTTTGGACGATAATCCAAGCGATCGATAACTTCCAAGACTTTTTTTCTTGTTGCTGGTTTGACGTTTGGATTGCCATTTACGACACGTGAAACAGTAGCCATCGAAACATTTGCCTCTCTCGCTACATCATAGATAGTGATTGTTTGCTTTTCCATTTGTGTTCTCCTATTCATATTTTATATGTTTTCTGAAAATACGTCTTACATTTCTAAAATAGAATATCAAATAATCTCAAGAATTGCAACCGTTTTATCTCTGTTTTCATGAAAATTTTTACTTTTTTCAGTTTTTAGAACGTTGGTCTTTTAATAAATCAGTGGTACAATTATTGAATACAAAATTAATTTAGAAAGTAGGTTGCCAAATGAATAACGTAAAAATCAATGAACTACGTCAATGGATGGCACAACACCAAGTCGAATTGGCTTATATCAGCGACCCTGGCCACATCGCTTACTTTTCCGGATACGAAAGTGATCCTCATGAGCGTGTACTAGCTCTTTTTATCCCTCTTGAACAAGATCCTTTCCTTTTCACTCCTGCTTTGGAAGTTGAAGATGCTCAAAACAGTAGTTGGGCGTATGATGTCCGTGGCTATTTAGACAGCGAAAACCCTTGGGAGATCATCGGAAAAGAACTTCGTGCTCGCTATGGTCAGCCTGGCAATGTAGGGATTGAAAAGAACGCCTTGACTGTCGAGCGCTTCGATGCTATCTCTGATATCTTGACGGGAACGGATTCTTACACTGATCTAACTTCCATCATCCAACGTCTACAACTGATCAAAACTCTAGAGGAAAAAGACAAACTGATCGAAGCTGGTAAATGGGCCGATGTTGCATTTGAGATTGGCTTTAAAGCAGTGAAAGAAGGCGTGACTGAACAAGCGATCATTGCAGAAATCGAATACCAATTGAAAAAACAAGGTGTTTCACAAATGTCTTTCGACACATTAGTCCTTGCAGGAGCAAATGCTGCAAGCCCTCATGGTACACCAGGAAACACGAAGATTTCACCGAATGAACTTGTGTTATTCGATCTTGGCGTTGTTTGGAATGGCTATTGCAGTGATGCTACTCGTACAATTGCTTATCAAAAACCAACCGACTTCCAAGAAAAAATATACAACATCACTCTTGAAGCACAGCTTGCCGCACAAGAAGCCGTCCGTCCAGGTGTGACAGCAGGTGAACTTGATCAAATCGCACGAAACGTGATCAACAGCTATGGCTACGGCGAATATTTCAATCACCGTTTAGGTCACGGGATCGGAACAACCGTCCACGAATTCCCTTCCCTTGTAGAAGGAAATGACTTAGTAATCGAAGAAGGGATGTGCTTCTCTCTTGAACCAGGAATCTATATTCCTGAAAAAGTAGGGGTACGTATCGAAGACTGTGTATATGTGACAAGCGATGGCTGTGTGCCATTCACGACTACACCAAAAGAATTACTTGTTTTAGAAAAATAAGAGTAAAAAAGGTGAGAGCTAGTCCGCTCCCACCTTTTTATTCTATAAATTTGTGATTTTAGTGATTTGTAGATGAATCTGTCATTGTATCTTTTATTTCTTTTTTAGCTTCTTTCGCATCTTCTTTTGCCATTTTCATCATTTCTTTTGTGTCATCTGCAACTGGTTTTGCTTCTGACATTCCTTCATTGACAGTATCTCCTGCTTTACCAGCAGCGTCTTTTACATCAATCATGATATCTTCTGAAGTATCTTTAGCAATACTTCCTAATTCATCTGCAGGTTTTTTCATATCTTCTGCCGTTTTTTTGAAACGATTAGATAAGTCAGCTGATTGTTCTTTAAGATTTAACAAGATATCGTCAGATTCACTTCCTGCTTCATCTGC
>SKFA01002121.1_pt1 | contig 10362 bp, 7 predicted proteins | sample 4820291 | NCBI WGS metagenome assembly SKFA01 (sample SAMN11008795, study PRJNA524170) | human gut metagenome | isolation source: fecal sample from pouch patient p30 | place: Israel: Tel-Aviv | reverse complement strand
GAACTGCAATCCGCTGTTCACGCAATGATCCAGCGACTTGAATACAGCTTTACCTTTAATCCCAGCTTGCTCACCAGCCCGAAGCGTAAGAAGCAAGTGACTGAGATTTTGACCGAAGCTGAAAAATACATTTGGCGAATTAAGGAGGAAATCAGATGCGCCTGAAGAATGACACTGAAAATTTTGCAGCTTCTTTCAATATCACCCCGCCTTACCAAATGAGGGTGATTCACAGCAGTAAGCTGATCTACCCCCGTGAAATCTACCAGCGGGGTGTGCAGCGCAAGCGGGTGGAACTGATTGCTGCTGACTTCAACGAATACGTTGCGAATGAGCCGAAGATCAGCTTCCGCAACGGCAAGTATTATGTGGTGGATGGCCAGCACACCATTGAAGCGCGCATCCTTCGTAACGGCGGTGGAGCATTGCCGATTCTCTGTAAGGTCTACACCGGTATGACCATGCAGCAGGAAGCCTTGCTCTTTGCCGAACAGAACGGCCATTCTGCCCCTTTGTCTGCGGGCATCAAGCTGCGCGCAAAGGTTGCGGGCGATGATGCTCCTTCCAAAGAATTTCTGGCAGCAACCAACCGGGTGGGGCTGGCTTTCAATTATGACAGTTTGCAGCTGAGCGATTACCGCATCAGCTGCGTGGGCACCGCGCTCAAGCTGTATAACGAGATGGGCGAAAAAATCTACTGCGAAACTCTGCGGCTGATCGTGGCTGCGTGGGATGGCAAGCCCGATTCGTTCCGTGCATCTGTTCTGCGTGGTATGATGCACTTTGTGGAACTGTATCACGGCGAGTTTAGCGAGGAACGGCTGGTTCGTGCGCTTGGCAACGTCCATCCCATGGAAATCTACCGTGTTGGCAGGGATAACCCTGCCAAGCTGCCCGGATGGAAGAAATACGTTTTTCCCATCTACATGGCTTACAACGGCAAAGGCCGCAAGGACGCCTTGCCGATGAAGTTCTAAAACATATTTCCTCTGCAAAGAGGCACCTGCAAGCTGCGGGTGCCTCTTATTACATAATTACATCGCCCTATCGCTACTTTTGAAAGAAGGACTAGATATGACCAATATGAATGTGATTCCTGTGGCGAAGGATTCGTACATCGTTAATGGCTGCAAAGTGAAAATCACTTATGCAGAAGATGGTGACAGCATGGAGGTTCTTCAGAAACTGATTCATGATACCCTCCGCGAAGAAGCCAAGAATTACAGTTGAATCGACATCCTTGCAACAAGGATAGTCCAGCACTAAAATAATGGTACAGTTGATGCAGCAACCAATTCAAACAAACGAGTGTGCGCACAGTATCGTTGTTTTAGTTTTACATAGGAGTGACAACGATGAAAAAACGTGTATATACCTTATACCGTGTTTCGACCATTGGACAGGTCGAAAAGGATGACATACCCATGCAAAAAGAAGCCTGCCACGAATTTGCAGAACGGCAGGGCTGGGAAATCGTCAAGGAATTTTCAGAAAAAGGCGTTTCTGGTTTTAAGAAATCTGCAAAAGACCGCGATCAGCTCCAGCTGCTTCAGCAGGCTGCTGCTGCCGGAGAGTTTGATGTTCTGCTGGTGTTTATGTTTGACCGTCTGGGTCGGCGTGACGACGAAACGCCCTTTATCGTGGAATGGTTCACGAAGCAAGGGGTCGAGGTCTGGAGCGTAAACGAAGGTCAGCAGCGATTTGATTCTCATGTCGATAAGCTGATGAACTACATCCGCTACTGGCAGGCATCCGGCGAAAGTATCAAAACTTCTATCCGTACTCGTACCCGTATAGAACAGCTTACGGAGGAAGGCCACTACACTGGCGGTACGGTGGCATTTGGTTACAAGCGTGTCCAGAAAGGTCGCTTGAACAAAAAGAATCAAGCTGTCTGTGATTTGGAGATTGACGAGGAAGAAGCGGCAATCGTGCGCCTGATCTTTCAGAAGTATGTTTATGAAGGATACGGCGTGAAACGAATCTGCAACTACCTTGTGGAAAATCATATAATGGGGAGAAATGGGAAAAACATCCCCACTACAACTCTTGTTCGGATGGTTCGGAATAAGTGCTATACCGGTTATCTTATCAACGGAAAAGTTGAGAAGGAATGCCCGGAACTGAGGATCATTGAACAGGAAGTGTTCGACCGTGCACAGGAATTGCGTGATACCCGCCGCAGAGAGAAGGGCGAAGACTCTGATAGTTACAGTCCCCATGCTCTGCTTTGTGGGAAGGTGTTCTGTGCACACTGCGGAAATCGCCTGAACATCACGAGCAGCGGACGCACCAGATTGCGTGCGGATGGCTCCACGGTGAAGGAAAAGCGGTTCCGTTATAGCTGCCATTATAATGTACGGCATCCGGGTCAATGCGATGGACAGTCCGGCTACGGTGTAACAAAACTGGACGCAATCGTAGAGAGTATCGTATGCACCAAGTTTTCGGAGATTTTAGAGTGTTCCAAAAGCAAGCTGCTTCAGGATATGCTTCGCAAGGACATGGAAGTAGCGCAGAAAGAAGTATCACGCGCAAAGAGTGAACTCGACCTCAAGGACGACGAACGGAATGCATTGAAGGATGAAATGATTCGCGTCATCCGGGGAAAGAGCAGCATTGACCGTGATATGATCCAGCAGCTTCTGGATGAAAATCAAGCTGCGATCCAAGCAGCACAGGACGCCCTGACCGCTGCACAGAACAAGCTGGAGGAGATTGAGCAGGAAAACAAGAAAGCTGAAAATGATTGCAGCAATCTGTTCACTTGGGCAAGCACCTATCAGAACGCATCCTTTCAGCAGCGGCAGGCAATCCTCAACCAGTTCATCAAGGAAGTCCGTGTTGGACGGGATTATGATATTGAGATCATCCTCAATGTTCCGCTGGAGGAGTTTGAAGAATTTAAGAGTCATTCGCTCTCGGTGCGTACTCCGAGTGGGCGGAAAACGGACCTTAAACAAGCACCCGTTAGGGGGCTGGGTACTCCGAATGGGGGAATCGTCGTTTTTGACAAAACTTCTGGTGAAGCTATGAACATTATGCCGAAAAGTTCGGCACACGTCACTTTGCGCTGTCAAGACGAATGATGCACGATTTTGCAAAGAACGGCAAAAAGAAACGCCGTATCGTTTAACACGATACGGCGTTTTATGGACTCGAAGGGAGTCGAACCCTCGACCTTTCGGATGCGAACCGAACGCTCTCCCAACTGAGCTACGAGCCCATATTTAAGCCCCCAAAAACCGCTTGGGGGCGCGTGGTATATAACTCCAGATTGTTTAAGGACCGCATGGGCTCCCAACTGAGCTACGAGCCCACAAAAAAGCACCCAATTTCTAATGGGGGCAAATGAGCTATAACACCAGATCGGGAATGCAACGCTTGCACTCCCAGCTGAGCTATAGGCCCATGATGATGACGCTGATAGTGTACCGCGTTTTGGGGCGTTTGTCAAGCAATTTCGGAGAGCGCGAGCAGGGGACTTACAAGCGGCCAAGCTGCCAGAAAGCTACGGCGCTGGCGGCGGCTACGTTGAGGGAATCTACCCCGTGGGACATAGGGATCTTTACGGTGTAATCGCAGGCGGCGATGGTACTATTGGCCAGCCCATCGCCCTCGGTGCCCAGCACGATGGCAAGCTTTGGCTCGGCGGCAAGGGCGGCATCATCGATGCTGACCGAGCGGTCGCTCAGTGCCATGGCAGCGGTCTTGAAGCCCAGCGCGTGGAGCTGGGCACTGCCGTTTTCCGGCCAGTCGGCAGGGCAGGTGCCGATCTGCGCCCACGGCACCTGAAACACGGTGCCCATGCTTACCCGCACCGCGCGGCGGCACAGCGGGTCGCAGCAGGAGGGGGTAATGAGTACGGCATCCATGTTCAGCGCGGCAGCGCTGCGGAAGATGGCGCCCACGTTGGTGGAATCTACGATGCCTTCCAGCACAGCCACCCGGCGGGCGTGAGCGCACACCTGCTCCACCGTGCGTGGCGCAGGACGGCGGAAGGCGCACAGCACGCCCCGGGTCAGCGCAAAGCCGGTAAGCTGTGCCAGCAGCTCCCGGTCAGCGGTATATACCGGCACATCGCCGCAGCGGGTCAAAATCTCCTGTGCCGGGCCGGTGATCTGCTTGCGCTCCATCAGTAGGGAAAGAGGCTGGTAACCGGCGTCCAGCGCCCGGGCGATCACCTTGGGGCTTTCGGCGATAAAGATGCCCTTTTCCGGCTCCAGTCGGTTGCGCAGCTGCGCCTGCGTGAGCCGAGCGTAGATGTCCAGCTCCGGGGCGATAAGGTCGGTGATCTCATGAATGACAGGCATGGAAAGGCTCCTTTGAAATGAAGTTTTTTCTATTGTAGCACAAGCCGGGCCGGAATGCAAAATCCCTGCTGCACACAGAGCACAGCAGGGATTTGAATGCGGAATAGTTTACTCAGAGCGCAGCGCTTTGACAGGGTTGCTCTTTGCGGCGCTGCGGGCGGGGATCACGCCGCCCAGCATGGTAAGCAGGGTGGCCAGAACGATCAGGATCAGCGCAGCCTGCGGCGGCAGCGAGGCTACCACGTTCACATCGCCCGCGATGTGGTGGATGAGCATATTGCCGGGGATGAGCAGCAGCAGGCAGAGCACCACGCCCATCACGCCGGAACACAGGCCGATGATAAAGGTCTCGGCGTTGAACACCTGCGAGACGTTGTGCTTGGAGGCGCCGATGGCGCGCAGAATGCCGATCTCCTTGCGGCGCTCCAGCACGCTGATATAGGTGATGACGCCGATCATGATGGAGGACACCACCAGCGAAATCGCCACAAAGGCCACCAGCACATTGCTGACCATGCCCACGATTTCGGTGACAGAGTTCATCAGAGTGCCCACCATATCGGTATAGTGGATCACCTTATCCTCTTCGCCCTGCTGCCGCATGGAGGCGTTGTAGGCGTCCAGCTCGTTCACCACCTGCGCCTTGGTGTCAAAGCTGTTGGGGTAGATATAGATGGCATCGGGCTTTGCGTAGTCCACATAGCCGAGGTCGTCCAAAATCTTTTCGTAGCTGGAAGCGGAGGAGAGCAGGGTGCTTTTGATCATCTCGGTCAGGTCGGAGCCGGTCATGTTGATCTGAATGGCCTGCTGGAACACAGTGGGGTCGATCTTGAGTGCGCTTTCCACCTGCGTGCTCAGCTGCGCAATATTGCTCTGGATGGCCTGCGCGATCTTCTGCTCCAGCTGCCCGGCCAGCTTCTGGATGGCGGGACCCATCTGCTCCTGCAAAGCGGCGGTGAGCTGGGTCTGCAGCGCCTCGCCCAGCTGGACGGAGTAGGTCTCCATCACGGTCTGCAGATTTTGCTGGAGGGTATCGGCAAACTGCTCCTCCAGCCCGGAAGTGTCCAGCAGGTCACCCATGGATTCGGCAAGCAGCGTCTGGAAGGCCTCGGTCTGCATATAGGAGGAAAAACCGATCTTATCCAGATTCAGCAGGCCGTTGCTGATGAGATAGCGCTTGTAGCCGTTCATGATCTTTTTCATCAGCGTCTGTAAGCCGTCCTGAGAGATATTCAACTCTATGCCGTCGAACAGCTCGCTCATGTCCATCTCCATGTCCGGCAGCGGCAGCCCGCTGAGGTCCAGCTTGAAGCTGGAAGGGTCGATGAGGGTGGCAAGATCGAAGGAATCGTCGGTCAGGTCGAATGCGCCGTCCAGATCAAAGTGCAGGGCGCTGGTGTCGAACTGGAAAGCGTCCTTGAGGGCGTCCGTGTCCACCGAGAACAGAGAGGCGATGTCCAGCATATTGTTGCTGGCAGCATCGAAGGGTTCGCCGGTCAGCACGTTGATGTCCGGGTCTGCCAGCTGCTGACGCACGATCTCGCTGTTGGCGGCCTGATCGATAACGTGATAGGTCAGATCGTGCAGGTAGTCCAGACCGCTGTGCAGGATGGCAGAGGTGGCGTCTGCCTTGGGCTGCACGATGCCTACGATGGTCAGCTCCTCACTGTCGGCCACCAGCTGCTGCATGTAGGCTTCATCGTTCAGCTTGCTCAGCCAGACCTTGTGCTCGGTGTCGTAGACATAGCAGTCGGCCTTGTTGACAAGCTTGAAGGTCATGCCCAGAAAATCGTCATAGGTATAGGTGCCGTAGTCCGTGGGCAGATCGATCTTCTGGTTCTGCGCATACTGCTGTAAGATCTTGTCCAGCTCGGCCTGATCCCGCAGACCCATGGCGTACAGCGTGTAGTCTGAGATACTGCCGTCCGCGTTCAGGGTCAGCACCAGCTCGTTGTACTTTTCCGGCCAGCGGCCAGCCTTGACATCGTACTGATCCTCGTACAGGGCGGGGGTCTCGGCCATTTCGCAGAACACATAGGGGCTGGCCATGGAGGTCATAAGGCTGGTCACCGAGGTGTTCTCACTGGCGATATCGGAAAATGTGGTGTCCGGGTTCAGCTTCTGCACGGTGCCGTCCGGGTTCTGGCGGTAGATCAGCGGATCAGGGGTGTAGGTGTATTCCACCGTGGCGTTGTCCCGGATGGTACAGGCGTCACTGTCCAGATATGCCTTCAGCGAGCGCAGATCGTTGCTGGCAGCGCCGATGTTCAGTTGAGACAGCAGCTGTCTCACCGTGACCATGCCCTCCGGCGCGGAGGAGGAGCCGGACGAGACGCTGGTGTAGGTGTCCGGGTCCATCATGCTGGCCAGATCTACGCCGGTGCTGCTGATCTGCAGCGGGTAGGCGGCCAGCGTGGATTTTTCCATGTTGCTGATATAGCGGCTCACACCGTTGGAAAGGGAAAGGATCAGCGCAATGCCGATGATACCGATGGAACCGGCAAAGGCGGTGAGCAGGGTGCGTGCCTTTTTGGTGAGCAGATTGTTGAAACTGAGGGAAAGGGAGGTGAGCAGGGACATGGAGGAGTGCCCCATGTTCCGGTGCACGGGGGCAACGGCAGCAGCCTCGTCCTCGGGTTCGTAGGGCATGGTGTCGGAGCGGATCACGCCGTCCTTCAGCTTTACGATGCGGGTGGCGTAGCGCTCGGCAAGCTCCGGGTTGTGGGTGACCATGACCACCAGACGGTCCCGCGCCACTTCCTTGAGCAGTTCCATCACCTGAATGCTGGTCTCGCTGTCCAGTGCGCCGGTGGGCTCATCGGCCAGAAGGATGTCGGGGTTGTTCACCAGCGCACGGGCAATGGCCACGCGCTGCTTCTGCCCGCCGGACATCTCGCCGGGGTGCTTGTGCAGCTGGTTGCCCAGCCCTACCTGCTCCAGCGCAGCGGCGGCACGGCGGCGGCGCTCGGCCTTGGAAACGCCTGAGATGGTCAGTGCCAGCTCTACGTTGCCCAGCACGGTCTGGTGGGGGATCAGGTTATAGCTCTGGAACACAAAGCCGATGGTGTGGTTCCGGTAGGAGTCCCAGTCGCGGTCGGTGTATTTTTTTGTGGAGATGCCGTTGATGACCAGATCGCCGCTGTCGTAGCGATCCAGACCGCCGATGATGTTCAGCAGGGTGGTCTTGCCGGAGCCGCTGGGGCCCAGAATGGCCACAAATTCGTTGTCCCGCAGGTTCAGACTGACGTTGTTCAGTGCGTGCTGCACCAGCTCGCCGGTCTTATATTCTTTGTTGATCTGTTTGAGCTTGAGCATAAATGTGCCTTTCCGGTACTGCGCCGCCGGGCGCTGCTGCCTGTGGTTTGAAATTCGGAAATGTTTGCAGACAATATCCCATTGAGTTTAGCAAAAAAATGTGAAAAAACCGTGAAATTATTCCGTAGGAATGCTGAAGCTGCGGCACTTTTGCGCCCGGGCAGCGGTTTTGCCGAAAGGACGGGGCAAAAAAGAAAAGCGGAAAAAGATACCGGTTGAATTTACAGGCTGAACGTGATATTCTAAAGCTGACAGACAGGCTGCGCCGGAAAAAACGGTGTTATATTACCTGAAAGGCTGTCGGAACAACACTTCTTTAGGATTGTAACAGTTTCTCCTGCTTTATACAATTATACAATAATAAAAGGATAAACAAGGCAGAAAAAATTTGGCCCTTGTAGTAAGGAGGAACTGAAATGGAACGTACATTTTCACCTATGATCCGGCAGTATTCTGCCATTGATGGTTTGCAGCAGGCGTATACGCTGGTGTATGCCATGGAGGTAGAGGGCACACAAGGCTGTCGGCTGACCCTGTGCCAGATCGGCAGCCGACAGCAGATCGTCAGTCAGCATGTTGCGGCAGCGCCGGAGTTCTGTTACCGGCTCCTGCGCTACTTGTGTGAAAATGGAGTTCAGCCGGAGCTCTGGCGGGATGCGGTCACAGACCTGACAGCTGCCGGGCTGGTAGGCGAGAAAGGCGGCGCATGGCGTGAACAGTGAGCGAACAGCCCAACTGCAAGTCGCCCTTGCAAGCTATGATCTGAAAGAACTGCGTGTCCAGAAGCGTTATTTGCAGGAGCAGGGAACCGCCATTGACTGCACCTGCTTTTGCAGCGGCGAAAAGCTGCTGGCACAGCTGCGGCAGGGTGTCCGTTATGATGCCGTGGTGCTTTGCAGCGAGCTGACGGATCTGCCTGCGGAGCAATTTGTCCGGCAGTTTTATCAGCTGAAGGAGCGGCCGATGCTTCTGATACAGAGCCATGGCCGCAGCAGCGGCACGGCGTTGCAAAAGCTCCGCGAGGGGTGCTACTGCGTAGAGGGCACTGAGCTGAAAAGGCTGCTGTGGCAGCTTTACCGGATGCCCGGGCGGCAGAACCGGCAGCTGGAGCAGCGGTGCAGCCAGCTGTATGCGGCGTGGGGCATCCCGCAGGGGGATGTCAACGCCGGATATCTATCCTGCGCGGTCGGCATCGCATGCAGCACCAGCCAGAAGCTGGCGATCCGCAAGGAGATCTTGCAGGCGGTGAGCGAGCAGTTTGATACATCGGTTGCTGCCGTGGAAAGCGGCATCCGCCGGATGGTGGATCAGCTGGAGGAAAAGCCGCCTCTTGCGTGGCTGGCATTTAAGGCCGATACAAGGCTGGGCAGCGGCAAACCTACCACTGGCAAGCTGATCTACGCGGTCAGGGACGTTGTGTTGCGGCAAAAAGTGCCATCCACCCGCCTGTAAGGCTTGCGCACGGCTTTGGAACACGGCGGCGTTCCTTTAGAAAAATGGCATCGCCCGGGGAGGCAGAGCAATGGAGCAGCAAAAGACAGAAACGCGGTCTATCACCGCAGAGCAGCGCAAGCGGGTCGAGGAGGTCTGCTTCCGTTCGCTGGCGCTGATCGGACGCAACTGTGAATATCTGGAGCAGCATTTTGACCGCACCGGTGCAGACGCGTCTACCCGGCAGGCGGTGGCAGATATCGACACCGCTGCCATACAGCTGGACCGCACCCTCACCGAGGCAATCACCCTGCTGGAGTTTCTGCACGAGGACACAAAGCCGCAGCTGTACCCCATTGACCTGTGTGAGCTTTTGCAGCAGGTGGCGGCGCAGTCTGATATGATCCGGGCGCAGCTTGGGGTGGATATCCGGCTGGATTACGGCGGGTGTACTGCCTGCTGCGTAATGGCAGACCGCAGAGATGCGGAGCTGCTGTGCCTGCATCTGCTCTCCAATGCATTGCGCGCCAGCCGGGAGGGCGGCAGCGTCTGTATCGCGCTGCGCCGCACCGAGAGCGACTGGCAGCTGACCGTCACCGACGATGGCTGCGGTCTGCCCGGTGAGGATGCGCAGGCAGCGCTGGAAAACCGCCGCAGCTTTCTGGGCGGGGCGCAGCTGGGACTGCTGCTCTGCCGGGAGTGCTGCCGCCGGATGGACTGGAGCTTACAGCTGGAGCCTGCGCCCGAAAAGGGCACACAGGCTGTGGTGCGCATTCCGCTGTACACGGGCGAAAGCCGCCCCGATGGCACGGTGGAGCTGCGCACCAGCTCGGAGACCGAGCAGGAGCAGCGCAAGTATCATCTGCGTGCCATGCTGGTGCGGGAGATGCGCACCATGCCGGAGCGCGGCGACCCGGAAGACGAATTTTGATAAGGTGGCAAGGCCGCTGCACAGCGTTTTGTGCGGCGGCCTTGTTATTTTGCGCCCGGTGCTTTCCTGCAAGCGCAAAGCATGGTATACTGAATGCTGAAAACAAAAGCTTGGAGGAGCAACAATGACAAACAAGAAGCTGAACTACCCTGCAATTGCCAAGGAGATGGCCATCCTGACCGGGGCCGTTGCCATTATTGCGGCGGCGGTCTATTTTTTTCTGGTGCCCAGCCATACATCCGTCAGCAGTATTTCCGGCCTTGGCATCGTGCTTTCTAATTTTGTGCCGCTGCCGCTTTCGGCCATTACTATGGTGCTGAATCCCGTGCTGCTCATCATCGGATTTTTCACCTGCGGCAGGGAGTTTGGAGC
>SKFA01002120.1_pt1 | contig 10369 bp, 10 predicted proteins | sample 4820291 | NCBI WGS metagenome assembly SKFA01 (sample SAMN11008795, study PRJNA524170) | human gut metagenome | isolation source: fecal sample from pouch patient p30 | place: Israel: Tel-Aviv | reverse complement strand
ATATCCATCAGTCCATAGACCGTATAAACAAATTTGGTAAACGCATAACGTTTTTTTACCGGTATTTCTTTTTTATACTGAAAAATGCCGCCAAGTCCCCGCCCGATCATTTCCGCACTTTTTAAAAATCCAAGCATCGTAACCGTAAGCCACGGCACTGTCTGGTAAAACGCCTGTATCAGTACGGTATTTCCATCTGACACACCGCTTGTGATACTCATATAAGTATAGATGTTACGAATGCCCTTTTCTTTTTTCAGATAATGAAATCCTTCCCTGATATCCTGACAATACTGCTTCCAGGTATAATCGTCCTGTGCTTCTTCCTTTTCCTCATGAATCCGGCTCTCCACGATGACAGATACCATCGTGATACCGGCAACCAGATAAAAAATGTGTGCCATGGATATTTTTTCATACAAAAAGGTTGCCGCCGGGGACATTGCAATAATGACAAGCGGATAGATCGTATTGCTGACCGCATAACCCTTCTGCTCCATCCCATTCGGTATCAGATTTGGATACCATGCATCATATGCAAGACGGTAAAACACCGAGATTGTTCCCACTGCAAGGACAAATATCAGATACAACAGGTAATTGAATGCATGACCACTGATATAGAGTCCCATTACCGCATACAATACCGCCGTTACAATATCCAGTCCGACGATCCATTTTTTCTTTCCGCCTTTATCAATCAATGGAGCAACTAAAACAGAAAGAACAACGTCCGGCAAAACGCCGCAGATCAGTACCAATGCTGATAAGAATGTAGATCCGGTCTCATCAAATACCAAAAGGCTGATCGGCAGGTTCATGGCTTCGCCGCCCACAGCAGTTAAAATGGTTGCGATAGTGATACTGGTGAAATCTTTTGTCCAGAGTGTTTTTTGCTGGTGTGACATGTTTTTCCCTCATTTCATGTTTTGTAGTATAACGTAATGTTTATGATGTCCGGAGCAAATAGTGGATTCCAGACATCATATATCGATTGCTACAGTTATTATATATTCCACTTTAAACTAGATAAAGCGAATTGATTTGGGAAAATCGGCACAAAAAAAGCACGCTAAAACGTACTTTTTCTGGTCTTTGCGGAAATTTGTTCACTAAACTCCAGTGCCTTTTTATATTTTCGCTGCCTCGTATAGGCTTCTAAAATCACATTTTTATACTGATAGAGGAAACCAAACGACTTTTCTTTTATGAGTGCCCTGATCAGTCGTTCGATCAGATCTAAATATGCCGGATCCGCCGTAAAGTCTTGCTTTTGTTCCATGCAAAGTTCCTCATACATCAGACGCTCTGCCATCTTACCCTTCATATCTTTCCGGGAAAGTAACTGTTTCATTATTGCAAGATAATGATCCGCCTCCCTGGTATTTCCAAGGAGAAGATGTAACCATGCCTTTTTATGACAGAGCAGGAAATCTTCTGACCGGACACGGTTTAAACAGTCGAGTGCTTCCTCATATCTTCCAACTGCAAGATAGGTCGCCCCCATATTATAATATAATCCCTGCTCGTATTCTTTCCACCATCCGGTATTCTGCAATAGCCTTCTGGTGCGCTCATAATAGACGGTCATCATCTCATCCATATCGACACATGCATATGCGCTTCCATTCATAAAATAATAATCCGCCAGTGCATATACATTTCCCTCTTCCAACGCCGCCGTCACAAAACGGTTCTCCATCCGGTGAATCGCGTCGTATTCTGCCTGTTCATAATAACCGGCAATCAGACAGCACATGCCAAGCGTGTTCTGCAGTCCGTGCTGTACTTTCTGATACCACTCCATTTTCTCTGCCGGATCTTTTGTGAGTCTTGAACAGACCAGACTGTAATAGGCATACTGTTTTTCATCCATGCAGTCTTCTAACTGCGCTAAAGTGCTGACATTTTCATTCAAAAAATTCTGTATGTCATTTCCATCCGCTTCTTTTTTCATCAAACTTTCGATAAAGCTCTCATCTACTTCTTTCCATGTGCTCTCACTGTAATAAATTGCGGACACCAGTCTGATATCGATTGTAAGCGGTGACATCAAAAGCCTGTCCCATTTTCCGGCAAGTTTTTTCCATACCGTTTCATTTTCCAGCCCATATTGCAGATTGTAAAAAAAATCATCCATCTGTTTCCTGCTCTCAGTAAGAAACGCAGAATCTGTCTCATAATTGATTCCAAGTCTTGCAAAAAGCTGCTTTAAAATTGCCATATCCGGCTCCGCCGATCCACGCTCGATTTTACTTAAATACGAAACCACACAGATGCCATAGCAGACTTCTTTCTGCCCCTTTCCCTGTCTGATCCGCTCCGCGCGCAAAATCATCCCTGCCGGATTTTTTTCTTTTCTATTCATGCTTATTTTCCAAATTTTTGTCTCTGTGAACTATCTATCGTCTTTATAAAGCCCATTGGATTTTTCTGTTATAAAATTGCCTCTTAAATCGGCGCAAGCAGGTACTCACACAAAATCTGATATAATTTTTGCGGTTCAACCGGTTTTGCAATATGTGCATTCATGCCCGCTTCCTTGCATTTTCTCACATCTTCCAGCGTATCGTCTGCACTCAATGCTATGATCGGAATGATCTGCGCATCCGGCTTTGCAACCTTCCTTATCGCTCTCGCCGCAACAAAACCGTTCATGTTTGGCATCTGGATATCCATCAGTATCGCATCAAAATGATAGGGTTCTTCCGCTTTAAACTGCTCTAATGCCGCTTTTCCATCCTGCGCACTGATCACATTTACCGCCACATGCTCTAAGATACGCCTGCTGATCTCAACATCAAGTGGATGATCCTCCACAAGCAGAACCCTCTTTCCCCGCAGGATGTTCTGTATCTCCTCCGCGGAACGGTGTGCCACTTCGATCTCCGGCTGTATCTCCGCAATCTCAATCTCAAGATGGACTTTTATCTCCGTACCTTTCTGCGGCTCGCTTTTTACCGTGATCGTTCCGCCCATCAGATCAACGATGCTTCTCACGATCGCAAGTCCGAGTCCCGCTCCGTTTCCCGGTTCACCCTGATTCACGCTCTCCTGCGTAAATGGCTGGAAGAGAATCTGCTGAAACTCTTCGCTCATTCCCATTCCGTTGTCGGACACCACATAGTCGGCACAAAATTGATTGTTGTGCGTGGCATAATTACAGATGCGGAATGTGACCTCCCCGCCCTCCGGTGTAAACTTCACCGCGTTGGAGAGCAGATTAAAAAATATCTGGAAAAACCGCACCGGATCAACCATCATATTAATGTTGATCTCCTCATGCGGCATATGAAATCGGATCCATTTGCGCTCACACATCGGCTCCATCATATTTTCCACTTCATTTAAAAATTCCGTAAACGAATACGGCTTGGGATGAAGATGGAACTTTCCGTTTTCGATCTTAGACATATCCACCAGATCATTCAAAAGTCCCATCAGAAATTCACTCGCGCCGCGTATCCGGTTTAAGCACTCTTCCATCCGCTCCGGATGTTCCGTCTCTTCAAGTCCTAACGCCGTTGCCCCCACGATCACGTTCATCGGTGTCTTGATCTCGTGACTGATGCGCGACAAAAACTCTGTTTTTACTTCTGCAACTTCCTCTTTCGCTGCATCCCTCTGCACCTGCATGCGCCGCAGACGCACCGTGTCAAACAAAAACAATCCCACAAGTGCCGCGATCAGTACTGCGATCAACATTGTCTGTTCCATAACAAAAACCCCCAGTGGTTTCTACTCTTCATAAATGACTGCCTGTTTTCCGGCAATCTTATAAGGATAATTTTACCATAGGGGTTTGGTGGGGTGCAACTGGATTAGGGGGAGAAATCACTTTAACTTTCTGTTGCAGATACACTTGTCAAATGTTTGAAATATGATTTATTTTCATTCTTTTCCAAGCACTCCCAGCACTTTGTGCAGCAGCCGGTACAACTCATCAGCATCTTCTTTCTCCAGACACACGCAGCAGCCCATTTTTTTTGGCACCAGAACGGCATCCTCTTTCAGCTTTTCGCCGAGTTCTGTGATCGTCACATTTAACACACGCTCATCCTCACTGTCCCTTGCGCGTACAAGATAGCCTTTCTGCTCAAGCTTTTTCAGGACAGGCGTGAGTGTGCCAGAATCCAGATATAAAAGTGCTCCCATATCTTTCACGCTGATCTGTCTGTGTTCCCAGAGCACCATCATCGCGATATACTGCGTGTATGTCAGGTCAAGCTCATCTAAAAAAGGCTTGTACTTGCGCACGATCTCTTTGGAACAGGCGTAAAGTGGAAAACACAACTGGTTTTCCAGTTTTAATGCATCATATTTATCTGGCATGATAATCCTCATTTCTACCGGTACACCATTCTGCAATCCAGATTATTCCCAGACGATGTACCAGTTCACAGTCAGCTCTTTCTAATTCAGATGTTCCTCGATAAAGCTGCGCATTGCGTCTTTCGGCTGGAATCCAACCGTTCTTGCCACTTCCACGCCATCTTTTAACACGATGACTGCCGGGATGCTGACAATGCGGTACTCCTGTGCAAGTCCCATGTTTTCATCGGAATCTGCGTTGTAAAACTCTGCCTTGCCGGAGAGTTCCTCGGATAATTCTTCCATCACCGGTGCTAACATCTGGCACGGTCCGCACCATACTGCGGAAAAATCAACAACTGCTGCACCTTTTTTTGCCTCATTTAAATCGTTATTTGTAATTTTCTTTACCATAATAATTTCCTTTCCTGCGCAGTTCTTTGCGCATGACACACTGTTTTTTGTGATATATTTGCTGTAAAATACGTTCCGGTTTTAGTCCCACACATTTCTGTTCATGCGGGCTGCCTCTTTACTGCTTCCCGGCTTCGCATTTTTTCGCATCCAGATAAGCCACTGCGGATAATGCCGCAACATTGCCCTGTCCGGCTGCTTTGATATACTGATACGGTGTTCCCGTGATATCTCCGCAGGCGAAAAGTCCCGGAATATTTGTTTCCATCGACAGATTGACCTTTACATGATTTCCGTCTAATTCGAGTCCCGGAACAAGCTGTTTCGGGGATACGGCATCCCGCAGTACAAAAACGCCATCCACAAGGTACTCCCCCTGCTCTGTGCGAAGTCCCCCGGCTTTCTTTTCACCAAAGATCTCCTTCGGACGTTCTTTGATCACCGTTACCTGCTCTGATACGCCAGGTACATCCTGATACATTGGAAAATAAAGTACCTCTGCTGCCACTTCCGCAAGAAAGTCCGCTTCGTGTTCCGCATCTTTCCCGTAACCGATGACGGCAACCTTCTTTCCTTTATAAAAGCATGCATCACAGGTCGCACAGTAGCTGACACCCCGTCCTAACATCTCTTCCTCGCCCGGAAGTGTTTTGCCTGAGACAACGCCGCACGCTAAGATCACACTCTTTGCCTCAAGCACTTCCTCGCCTGCCTGGATTGCAAAATAGTCGCCCATCGCATAGACTGTGCCGATCCGGCTGTCCGTAATATCGATCTCCATCATGGCAAGCTGCTTTTCAAACGCCTTCGCCATATCCGCTCCGGTCACCGCCGGGAGTCCCGGATAATTCATGATCTGATGCGCCTTGCTGACCTTGTCGCTCATCTGCTTTTTCCCGATCAGCAAAATATTTTTATTTCTTACCTTTGCCGTCAACGCAGCAGAAACGCCGCCAGGTCCGGTTCCGATAATCGCTATGTCTGCTCTCTCCATTTTTCTCTCCATCTCAAAATCATTGTCTTAAATTTAATTGTGTGCAATCTTTACGTTTTTTATCTTACAGGAAGATACCATCACTTGTCAAGTAAAAAAAGAACCGTGAGATTATTTTCTCACAGTTCTCTTTTCCTATACGTTATTTTATTTTGCTGTAAACTTGTATACTTTCGACCTTGTTACCCATGTATCACGCTCCGTCGGATAATATTTCGAATCCATCAGACAGTATTTGGAGCCTTTTTTCAGTTTCAGATTTTTTTATACGCTCACACTTCTCCCTCTTTCAATATCTTTTTAATGTTGAGGAAAAATAATGTCGCTGCAACTGTCACCGAAATAAAATCCGAAACCGGCTCTGCTAAAAAAACGGCAAATACTTTATCTGCAAAGAAATGCGGCAGGATATAAATCAGCGGAATCAGCAGGATAATCTTTCGCAGGCATGCAATAAACAATGAGATTTTTGCCTGTCCGAGTGCCATGAATACCTGCTGCACCGCAAGCTGGATTCCGAATACTCCGGTCGCTGCCATATAGATGCGCAGTGCCCATTTTGTCATTTCAAATAATTCCTGTGAACTGCTGTTGAACAGATGCACAAAAAATCCAGGTGCGATTTCCACCGCCAGACAGAAGATCATCGTGTATGTAAAACTGCAGATCATAAGCAGACGATATGCCTTTTTCACACGATCCATCTTTTTCGCACCATAGTTAAAGCTCATGATCGGCTGCGCTCCCTGTGCAATTCCCTGCACCGGCATAAACTGAAGCTGCATAATACTGCTTAAGATCGTCATGGCTCCGACCGCCACATCACCGCCGTAGCGTGATAAAGATGCGTTAAATGCAATATTGATTGCGCTCTCCGTCGCATTCATGATAAAAGGCGATACACCAAGTGCACATACCGGCAAAAGTACGGAGGCTTTCGGCTTAAAATACTTTGTCTTTATTTTCAGCTTTGTCTGTTTTCCCGTCAGAAAAAGGATGACCCATACCGCTGAAATTGCCTGTGAGATCACCGTTGCAAGCGCGGCTCCCTGCACACCCATGCCAAATACGAAAATAAAGACCGGATCTAAAATGATATTGCAGACTGCCCCGATCAGAACCGTTTTCATACCGACTTTGGAAAATCCCTGTGTATTGATAAAGGAATTTAATCCCATCGTAAGCATGACAAACAAAGTCCCTTTTCCGTAAATGTTCAGATAAGAAAGTGCATACGGCAGCGTATTGTCACTTGCACCAAACAGCATCAGAAGCGGCTCCGCTGCAAACTGCAGTACCACAACTAAAATCAATGCGATCACGATCAATGCCATGGTACAGTTGCCGAGTATCTCCTCCGCCTCATCATTTTTGCCTTTTCCCATGAAAATAGCAACACGCGGCGCCCCGCCATACCCGATCAGACCGGAAAATGCCGTGACAATCATCAGAATCGGGAAGCAGAGTCCAAGACCGGTCAGTGCCACGCCCCCGTTTTCCGGGATATGACCGATATAAATACGATCCACCAGATTGTAAAGAAGATTGACGAGCTGTGCGATCACAGATGGTACCGCCAAGGTCAGCAAAAGTCTGCCGACGCTTCCCTCGCCGAGATTAATTTCATTTTTTGACTGTTTCATTTATATCCTCTTTTCCTGAACTTATTTTTAACCATGTAGCTATAAAAAACTGCTTCCAGTTTCTCTGTTTATAAATCATGTGTTGCAGCAAATTTTTCCAGAATCTTTTTCTGCTTATAATGATAATAAATGATCATCCCCACCGCGCTGACCAGCCATGTAATTGGGTAACATGCCACGATCTGTGAGAGTGTGCCATCCGGTACGATCCAGGTGACCCATACGACACGCAGCACACAGATACCGATCATCGTCATTGCCGTCGTCACGATCACATGCCCCTGCGCGCGCAGTGCGCCGGAATATACTTCGATAAACACAAACAGAAAATAGGTCGGCGATATGATCTGCATCATGCTAAGACCAATTTCCACTACATTCGCATCTGTGGTAAATATGCCAAATAAAAATCTTCCCGCCGACATTAAGATCACACTCAGAAGAATCGCAGTTACAAGTGCCATGCCAAGACATTCCCTTGTTCCTTTGCGGACGCGGTCCATTTTTCCGGCACCAAAATTCTGACCAACGAACGTGGTCGCAGCGATTCCAAACGCACTGTTGATCATCCAGAAAAGGCTGTCTATTTTGCCAAATGCAGCCCATGCCGCCATTGTGTCAACGCCAAATCCGTTTAACGCAGCCTGCACGATCACGTTTGAAATACTGTACATGCTCGACTCGATACCGGTCGGCAGTCCGATGGCGAGCATATTTTTCAGCACACTTTTATGGATCCTGATTTCGCGTGGAATTAACTTTAAGCCGGCAGTATGATACATTAATGCCACACTGACGAGCACAGCGCTGATCCCCTGCGCGATCAGTGTTGCCACTGCCACGCCAAGGACTCCCATTTTAAATCCAAGCACCAGCACCAGATCCAGAATAATATTGACGATGCAGCAGACGATCAGAAAATAAAGCGGACGTTTCGAATCGCCGATTGCCCGTAAGATTGCCGCTCCCATATTGTAAACAAAAATAAATAAGAGTCCCGCAAAATAAATCCGCACATAAAGTGTCGAGTCAGGCAGCAGATTTTCCGGCGTATTCATCCATTTTAAAACCATACGTGTCATAACAACACCGATCACTCCGGCAATGATACCGCCTGTGATTGCAAATGCATATGCCGTGTGCAGTGCCTTATGCAGCTGTTCCTCATTTTTTGCCCCAAAATGCTGGGAGATCATAACTGTTGCGCCGGCAGATAATCCGGTAAAAAATCCGACCACCAGATTGATGATCTGACCGGACGAACCGCTGACGCAGGATAGTGCCTCTTTTCCGACAAACCGCCCGACGATCACCGCGTCCACCGTATTATAAAGCTGCTGGAAAAATGTTCCCACCAGTATCGGGAAAAAGAATAATAAAAGCTGTTTCCAGATGACTCCCTCTGTGATTTTATTTTCCATTGTATCTTTTGCTGACATAAAAATCTCCATTCTTGCGCAGCTTTCTGCGCATCTCAAGTTTGTGCGCAAGCACAAATCTTGCGTGTGAAAAATCTTATTTTTCACACTATTGCCTCACTTCTTGATTGTTCTTTACAAATGAATTTATTTTTTTCCGCAGATCAGATCATAACTCTCTGCGATCATCCGTCTGATTTCCTCATCCGGTATGCTTCCATCCAGAATAACGGTATTCCAGTGTTCCTTGTTCTGATGATATCCCGGAATCACCGCTGCATATGCCTCCCGCCAGAAATCGCGCCACTGCGGATCAACTTTTATATTTATGCGCATCTGTCCTTCGTACTCATAAGTCCAGAGAAATGCCTTTTTGTTCTTTTTATACCGCACCAGAATCCAGTTTGGATCGTGGAACGGTGTGTCCTGATAGACATCTTTAAATGTCATGCCAAAAGATAATGCTTCCTGTCTGGTTGTCATGGACTTTCTTCCTTTCTTTTATCTTCGGATTTTACGGATAATTGTACTCAAAATACGTTCTAAAAAATGTCCTGCCATAGGTAGTCCAATAAATCCGCTTTTTAATAATAGTAATCCGGCTCCCATAGAAAACAGAAAAGATACCGCTATCTCTATTACTATTTTCCGGTCAAATTTTAATTTGCAGATCAGACATTGTATACAGATGCTGATACACCAGGCAAACGCTGTAACCGGTATGGACAAATACAAATCTAATCCCCAGTGCATGAAAAGAACACCGCTAAATGTCTGCATCATCATACGCTGCGGGATTTCCATACAGACACCATCTAACACATAAAGCAATAATTCTTTTCCGCGTGGGATTTCCGCAACCTGATTTATGGAAATGACAATGGCTGACAATAATACTGTAACAGCCAGAATCATCCAGTTTTTCCAATCAGCAAGACTATGATAATTCCATAATTCCAGTCTGTTGTATTTTAAGATGAAAACTAATGGTATCACAGATGCGGCTATTACACTATAGCGTTCCAAAAATTTTACTTTTGACTTTTCCACACATATCTGTATCAGAAAATTAAGCCCAAACCATACTCCTGACAGCAAAATTCCTGAAACTAAAGTTAAAATTATATAAATCATCTTTATTACTGCAGCTCCCTCACTTCTCTCATAACCATCAGCTCCCGCTCCACCCACGGAATATGTTCCACATCAGCTACCCTGTTTTCCTCTCCTGTGCTATATACAATGACGAAACCTTAAGTCCTGTCTGTTGCAGTACATATGCCTTTATCTGCTCTTAAGCTGCTTGTCTCCGCTCCGCTTCGATCCGTGCCAGACAAAGGTTCCCCGGACCTTTAGCGCCCCTTAAATTCAGATAAATCCATATCCTCCAGGGAGAAGTCCACCTTCACTTTTCTTGTATCGACCATTCACTTGGAAAGCAAGACGACTGTCTCAACGGTACTTTCATTGTCCCAACAAAGTTCCTGTATTTCCCTGTCTCCAAAATACACCGGAAAACGGAACTTTATGTGCTTCAGGAATCTGCCATCTGGCTGCTCCTGCTCGTAAATGTCCACCTGTTCCACAAA
>SKFA01002119.1_pt1 | contig 10371 bp, 10 predicted proteins | sample 4820291 | NCBI WGS metagenome assembly SKFA01 (sample SAMN11008795, study PRJNA524170) | human gut metagenome | isolation source: fecal sample from pouch patient p30 | place: Israel: Tel-Aviv | reverse complement strand
TATATGTATTGTGCCAAATTTAATCGTTGATTTTTTGAAAAATAACAAGTAATATAGTTCTTTAGAACAAAAAAAGGACGTGAAATAAATATGCAGATCATAGAGACATACGGAAAATATATCGAGAAATGGGCAAATACAAATCCAGACAGAGCAAGAGTATTATTAAAACTTGGATGGGAAGCTCAGAACTTAAAATATAAATTTACACCAGACAAACGATTACTGCCAGCAGATAGATATCTCGCGCATCTGATGATGAACACGATGCTGATGCCACTTAAGAATCCTCAGGAATGTGCGATCGTCAGTATCTTTACACCATGTGAGATCTTACACGAAGCAGGATTACATCCATATAATGTAGAAGCATTTTCCTGCTATCTTTCCGCATCAAATGCAGAACGAGCATTTTTACAGCAGGAAGAGAACACAGGAATTTCAGAAACACTATGCAGCTATCATAAGACATTTTTGGGAGCGGCACAGAAGAAGATCCTTCCAAAGCCCAAATGTATCGTATACACAAACCTTACTTGCGATGCAAATCTGCTAACATTCAAAACATTAGCAAAACTATATGATGTACCAGCATTTGCGATCGATGTACCGATGCAGCAAAATGAAGATAACGTCAAATATGTCGCAGATCAGATCAGAGATCTGAAAGTATTTTTGGAAAAATGTACTGGAAAGACGATTACAGAAGATGGACTAAAAGAACGAATGAGACGAAGCAAACGTACGATGGATAAGTTCATTGAATGTCAGAAAAAATCCGCAGATAAAGATATCAAAACAGATCTTGTCACACCGCTTTTTGCAGGAATGACAAATAATATTTTGTTGGGAACAAAAGAAGAAGAGAAATATGTGGATCAGTTATTAAAAGATATCGAAAAAGCACCAAAGAAAAAAGGAAAGAAGATCTACTGGATGCACACGATCCCATTCTGGTCAGGTGCAGTACAGGAAGCACTGGCATTTAATGAGAATGCACAGATCGCAGGATGCGAGTTAAGTCGTACATTCGAACCTGATTTTGATCCAGAAGATCCATACGATGCGATGGCGAGAAGAATGGTCTATCATGGATTAAATGGAAGTGCGGTAAGAAGAATTGAAGCCGGAATCCACCATGCAAAAGATGTGAAAGCAGATGGAGCTGTCTGGTTTGGACACTGGGGATGTAAACATACACTTGGAGCAGCACAGCTTGCCAAGAAGAAGTTTGAAGAAGCAGGAATTCCAATGCTGTTATTAGACGGAGATGGATGTGACCGAAGCCACGGCGGAGAAGGACAGACTTCAACAAGACTAGGAGCATTTTTAGAGATGCTTGGAGCTGAAGAAATGGAAGGTGGACAAGATGAGTAAGACATATTACGTTTGTAAATATACACCAATTGAATTATTGCAGGCATTTGGCGGGGAATGTGAGAATTTAAATCAGATGCCGGAAGGATTTGATCTCGCAGATCAGATCGCACATCCAAATATCTGTGGATTTGGAAAAGCTGTCTTAGAAGCAGTTATGACTGGGAAAGTAAAAGAACTGGTTTTAGTAAACTGCTGTGATACGATCCGAAGTGTCTATGATATTCTGGAAGACAGTGGAAAACTTGATTTTTTATATATGATCGATATGCTGCACTGTGACGGAGAATGCAGCAGGGAACGAACTGTTTTACAGTTAAAAGGACTTGCAAGAGCCTATGGAGCCTACAAAGGATCTGAATTTGATCAAAAGAAATTTGTTGAAGCATTTAAAGAACCAGAAAAGCAGAAAGAACCATATATCAGTGTTCTTGGGGCAAGAATGGGAAATGAATTATATGAAATGGTCAAAGAATCCATGCCATATTCAGTGGAGAATGATACTTGTGTCAATAACCGAAGCGTCGGTGAAGTAAAGCCACCAAAGACAGATGATTTTAATGAATTAATGGAATGGTATGCGGCAGAACTTTTAGGACAGACACCTTGTATGCGTATGATGGATAACAGCGGAAGAAAACGTTTGTATAATGATCCAAACTTAAAAGGGATCATTTACCATACGGTCAAATTTTGTGATTTCTACAGTTTTGAGTATGCACAGGTAAAACAAAACATTACAGTGCCATTATTAAAGATCGAGTCAGACTATACAGTGCAGAGCAGCGGACAGTTACTGACAAGATTAGAAGCATTTGCAGAAAGCATGAATATGGACAATTTAGAAAGTGGTGAGAAGAAAATGGGAAAAGGATATTTTGCAGGAATCGACAGCGGATCTACAAGTACAGACGTTGTTATTTTGAATAAAGATGGAGAAATCGTGACAGGAATCATTCTGCCAACAGGTGCTGGAGCAGCGATGGGAGCAGAACGAGCTTTGGAAGAGGCCCTAAAACAGGCAAAACTTCAGAGAGAAGATATCGATGCTATGGTAACAACAGGATATGGAAGAACGGCAATCACCGATGGAGATAAAAGTATCACAGAGATCACATGCCATGCAAGAGGAGCACATTTCTTAAATCCAGAAGTGAGAACGGTCATTGATATCGGTGGACAGGACAGCAAGGTCATTCGTCTTGACGAAAATGGAGCGGTTGCAAACTTTGTTATGAATGATAAATGTGCAGCTGGAACCGGACGATTTTTAGAGATGATGGCAAGAACAATGGAAATGGATCTGGACCAGATGAGTGAAGCAGGACTTACATACAAAGAAGATATCACAATCTCCAGTATGTGCACGGTATTTGCAGAATCAGAAGTCGTATCCTTGATCGCGCAGAACAAAGAAACAGATGACATTGTTCACGGATTAAATAAAGCCGTTGCATCCAAAACAGCAGCTCTTGCAAAACGAGTTGGAGGAGAAGAACGCTATATGATGACAGGTGGTGTATCTAAGAATAAAGGTCTGGTAAAGACACTGGAAGAAAAACTTGGAACAACTCTTGTGATCAGTGATAAAGCTCAGTTATGCGGGGCACTTGGAGCAGCCTTATTTGCAATGGATATGGTTCAGAAGTAACAAAAGTATGCTATGAGAAAAATAGCTTTGAGAGAAAAGAGTGAATCATAGATGAAAGAATACTACCGAATCGGTGAGACGGCAAGTCTGGTTTGGAAAACAGTCTGCATTATCTTTCGAAGAATATGCATATAGCTACATGAAAGCAGGAGCAAGTGCAGTTGGAGGATGCTGTACGACGGTTGCGAAACATGTGGAAGAAGTTGTGAGAGCAAAAGAGGAGACTTACAAATGCAATCGGCATATATACATTTATATCTGATCATTATAAATATTATAACATTTGCCTTATACGGCCTAGATAAGTGGAGAGCGATGACAAGACAATGGCGCATCAGAGAGAAAAAACTGATCGGTTTAGCACTGATCGGCGGTTCGATAGGAGCCATGATCGGGATGACAGTCTTTCATCATAAGACAAGAAAATGGTATTTTAAATTAGGGATTCCTGGAATCTTCGTATTACAGATCATGTTTGCCATACATTTTATATTGAAATCATGATTCCAAAATTGTTTTTAGAATGATATACTAAAATACATAGGGGAAAACATAAAATTTCAAGGGGAATATTAGAATTGGAGATATAAGGCTGTCATATGTGTCTGTTGGTTATGCAAGATTTGACCCGAAGGAAACTATCATAAAAAGCAAGAAGAGAAGAAAGAGTGGGGGAAATGATTCAATATAATATGGACTTTTTGATCGCAGGATTGATATTTCTCTTGATCCTTTTTGTTCATTTTGTAAGATACAAACAATTAACAGGAATTAGTGGAAAGCTTTTCTGGATCTTTATCGTTGGAGCTGCGCTATGCAGTATTTCAGATCTGGTCAGCTGTATGTTGATCCAGAAGAGGAATCCAGCATATAATTCGCTGATCATTGGGGTTACGACATTTTTATATCTGATGGAAGTATTGATCCCATATGTGTTTTATGGGTTGATACAAATCTTGAGATATTGTGAGCATAAGATGAAAAAAAGAAATATCATGCTTGGTATGATTCCAGTCATTTTTATGGAGTCTCTTGTGATCCTTAATATCTTTCATGGGCAGTTTTTTTATTGTAATACAAATGGAGAATATTTATATGGGCCATGGTATTTGATGATATATGTCTATACGTTCTTTTTTGTTGTGATAGCAATGTATAATTTCATTTTCCATCAAGATGAGTATGGGAAAAATGAACTTCGTGCTGTTTGGGAATTTGTTGTAGTTGGATTCGTATGTACAGCGATCGAGGCTGTTTATTCACAATATTTGTTGACGGAATTTGGTCTGATCATTGGTATTTTTATTATATTTTGGACACTTTATAATCCACAGACAGTTGTTGATAGTCTAACGGGCGTATTTGCCAAAGGATATTTAAATCAGTGGATTCCAGAACAGATGAAACGAGAACAGAAATTCCATGTATTACAGATCAGTATATGGAAGTTAAAACAAGTGAATAAATTATATGGAAACAGTGTAGGAGACAAGTTGCTGATCGATGTTGCAGATGAATTAAATCAGATTACAGAGGGAAATTATATTTTTCGAATTCATGGGAATCAGTTTTTGATCTTTTCTATGAGTCAAGCAGATTATGAAAAAACAAAACAAGAAGTAATGGAGTTGTTTCAGACACCATTTGATATTGGAGATGAGATGATTGATTTTCCAGCAACGATCTGTGGAATAACAGATGCTGAAGAGCTTGTGGACAATGATATGATGTTGGCATACCTTGAATATCTGATCTTGTTAAAACCAAAATCAGATAAGACAACGTTGATAGAGAATAGCGAAACAACAAGACAGGGATTCTTATATGAACAGCGTGTGAAGAAATATATGAATACTGCGATTGAGGATGATCTGTTCGAAGTATATTATCAGCCATTATATTCGGTAAAAGATGGCCATTATGTGACAATGGAGGCATTAAGTCGTTTAAAACATCCAACCTTGGGAATGATCCCGCCAGATATCTTTATTAATCTTGCAGAGAAGAATGGACAGATCATTGAACTTGGAAAGCTGCAATTTCGAAGAATCTGTCGCTTTATGAAGAGTCATACGGCACTTATGAAACAGATTGGAAGCATCAAGATCAATCTTTCACCATTAGAGTTGTTGAAAACTGGATATAGTCAGGAACTGTTTAAGATCATCAATGAATTAGAACTTCCATACAGCTGGTTTCAGTTTGAAGTGACAGAAACAGTTGCAACAGAGTACAGTGAGGAATTATACAAGACAATTTCAGATTTTCGAGAAGTTGGAATCGAAATCTGTCTGGACGATTTCGGATCAGGGTATGCGAATTTGAATACTATTTTGAAATTGCCATTTTCAACAGTGAAACTTGATCGTTCTATGTTAGATGGTATTTGTGAAGACCAGCAGATCGCATTATTATACAAGAATATGGTATCGATCTTGCAGAATCTTGGGCATAAAGTTGTTGCAGAAGGTGTAGAGACACAAAAAGAAGTTGCACTATTAGAAGAATGGGGTGTAGACTTGATTCAAGGATATTATTATACAAGACCGTTAAGTAGAGATGATCTTCTTTCATTTAAAGTAAGTTAAAAAGAAGTTTCATCATGTTTTCCAAGTATAAATATATTGATTTCACAAGATGATTATGATAAAATCATCAAGGAAAAATGCAAAAAATAAGGCATTGCAATGGAGCAGTGCCTTATTTTTGAGCCTATTAAATTTTTGAGTTTAGAAAGAGAGATACTATGAAAGAAAAGAAAAAAATGTCTTTGGCAATGCAGATTTTCATTGCGTTAGTCTTAGCTATCGCAGCAGGACTTCTGATGCAGAATCATGCAACATTTGCAAACACGTATATCAAACCATTCGGAACAATCTTCCTGAATCTTGTAAAATTCATCGTCGTTCCAATCGTATTATTCTCTATTATGTGTGGAATCATTTCTATGCGTGATATCAAGAAGGTTGGATCTATCGGATTAAAAACAGTTGTATATTATATGTGTACAACAGCATTTGCGATCACGATCGGTCTGATCGGGGGAAACCTTTTTAAAGGAATGTTCCCAGTTATCGCAACAACAAACTTGTCTTATAAAATGGGAGAAACAACATCTTTAATGGATACACTTGTAAATATCTTCCCATCAAACTTTGTATCACCAATGGTTGAAGCCAATATGTTACAGGTTATCGTTATGGCGGTTTTACTTGGATTCGGAATCATCCTGATCGGAGAAGAACAGAACCATCGTCTGGTTACAGCATTTAACGATCTGAATGCAGTCTTCATGAAATGTATGGAAATGATCTTAAAATTATCACCAATCGGTGTATTTTGCTTATTATGTCCAGTAATCGCTGAAAACGGAGCAATGATCATCGGATCTTTAGCAATGGTATTATTAGCAGCATATATCTGCTATATCGTACATGCAGTTGTTGTTTACTCTATGGCAGTCAAAACAATGGGTGGATTAAGTCCATTACAGTTCTTCAAAGGAATGTTACCAGCAATCATGTTCGCATTTTCCAGTGCATCATCTGTAGGAACACTTCCGATCAACTTAGAATGTGTAGAAAAATTAGGATCAGATCGTGAGATCGCATCTTTTGTACTTCCATTAGGAGCAACGATCAATATGGACGGAACAGCCATTTATCAGGGCGTTTGTGCAATTTTCATTGCATCTTGTTACGGAATTAACTTAACGCTATCTCAGATGTTAACAGTCATTTTAACAGCAACTTTAGCATCCATCGGAACAGCAGGAGTTCCAGGAGCTGGAATGGTCATGCTGGCTATGGTATTAACATCTGTAGGACTTCCGGTAGATGGTATTGCGTTAGTTGCAGGAGTTGACCGTATTTTTGATATGGGACGTACTACTGTTAATATTACTGGAGATGCTAGTTGTAGTATTATTGTTTCTAATTTAGAGAAGCGACGTGAAGCTAAATTAGCTAAGAAATTATAATTTGTATCTTGGTCAACTGAAGTTTTTCAGTATATGATAAAAAATTTTAAAAAAATTAGCACTCGCCTCTTGATAATGAAAGTCGATTTTTGTCCTGTCTTGTGTATCCCGGAAGTGCCTGTTTTACAGGCTTTTCGGGGCATCAGTCATTTTGTCTGGTATTATAAAGCAGTGTCAGATTTATCGTAAATGTCGTAAATTTGTGGTCAAAAAATGATGAGAAATGGAGAGTGCTAATAAAATGAACGCAGGTAGCGAAGCAACTGCGTTCATGAGCAAGTAGCGAAAGCGGATTGCGAATGTCCTATTTAATAACGTACACGGATGTAAATGGATATCTGATCCCGAATCTCACCTATAAATCCGGTGAGCAGATGGAGCAGCTTGGCAAGTATGGTTTTCTTCGCAGAGATTATCTGAAGAACCATCGAAATTCAACTTATCAGGTGATGCTTCTGCAGGACACCATTGGAGAGCATCTTCTGGAAGTGGACAAGGCAGCCAGAGAACGGGAAGAGGTAATTCTGAAGCAGTTAGAAGAAAAAGAACCACTGCCGGATAAAGAAGCAGATCAGATGACCTGGGTAAGAGCTGTTAATCAGCACAGAGCGGTTGCGGAAGAAATTATTCTCAAGGAATTGATTTATGTTTAAATGAAGGTGATGAGGTCGTGGAATGCGACCTCATTATTATATGTGACCATGAAAAAGCAGTAGGCAGAATGAGAAAAATAGGGTAAAATGTGAACATGGATTTTGGAAACTCATAAGAAATGATTGTGCGGTAAAGTAACTTGAAATGCCAGTTTGGCATTTCAAGTTATAGAGGAGATGTAATCAGAGAATATCTGCTTGTGAATTTAATTGTGTTATTTGGGTTTGTCAATATGGGAATCATACTGATTAGAATATATCTTCGGAAGAAGTTTGATTGTATGTAAATTATTATTTTAATGACCAGATGAGGGGATAAATTGCATTCCAAGTGCAGTGAATATAATGCGCATGAACATGAAATTTTAAATATTATGAAAACAAAATTTGGTTGATTAACCAGGTAAAAGTGATATACTGAATGCATAAGAAAAGAAACCGTGTGGAATTACAGTTTTGTTTTCACACGGTTTTTTAGAAAATGAGAGTTAGATATTACTAACATGAACACTGGCAGTTTTTTTGAAAATGAAAAAGAGGACGGATTTCTATGAGAATATTGATTTATGGTGCAGGTGTGATTGGATCCTTGTATGCGGTCTTATTTGCAGAAACTGGTTATGATACGAGTATTTATGCCAGAGGTAAAAGACAAAGCAGTTTTCAAAGATATTAAGGCATGCTCATATACCATATCAGAAAGTAGTGGATATGCATATGTGGCAATTATGACGATTATGCTTGCTGTTACATTCGAAAGTAGCTTTGGAGATAAATTTATGTATCGACATGCCAGGAAGGCACCAGATGAAATGAGGGAGCTGCATAAGCAATTTTATGCTTATATGAAAAAACTAAAGGAGGCCAGATATGAAATTTTATGAAAGTGGAGACAGTAGTAAACCAGTGATATTTTTATTTCCTGGTACCTGTTGCCTGTATAGCAGCTTTGAACATGTACTGGATAGATTACATTCTTATTTTTACACGGTAACAGTTTCTTATGATGGATTTGATCCAAATGAGAAAACAGAATTTTATTCAATGGAAGATGAATGCGAAAAGATTGAGCAGGAAATCAAGAAAAAGTATGATGGAAGAATTAAAGCAGCGTATGGGTGTTCCCTTGGAGGAAGTTTTGTATCCCTTTTGATTCAGCGAAAAAGAATTCATATAGATCATGGCATCATTGGGAGCAGTGATATGGACGAAGCAGGTCGTCTTGTGGCAAAAATCAAGTCATCCATGGTAGTCCCTTTCATGTATAAAATGATACATACAGGTGCTCTTCCGAAATTTATGCAGAAAAAACTGAATAAGACAGATGAGGTTAAAAAAGAATTATATAATGGATTTTTGAATATGTTTGGAATCGGTAAAGGAGGAAATCCGTGGATTACAAAACAGAGTATTTATAATCAGTTCTATTCGGATCTGGTTACGAAAGTCCAGCATGGAATTGATGTGCCGGGAACAACTATCCATGTGTTTTATGCTACAAAGATGGGTAAAAAATATGAAAAGAGATATTGGACTTATTTCAAAAATCCGGATATTCGGAGACACAACATGCAGCATGAAGAACTGTTTTGCTGTCATAGTGCAGAGTGGGTAAAAGAAGTAAAAAAATCAGTGGAAGGCGACAGACAATGAAAGAAAAAGTGAATGTGACAGGTGTGCCGGAAACAATGGTACAGACCCTGTATGCAAGAGCAAAAGAAACAAAAAAACAAAATGCAAAGATCAAAGATGAGATTGCAGTAGAACTTGTGGAAAAGCTGGACTATGACTTTTCTAAAGCGGATAAAGATAAAGCCATGAACTATGGCGTGATTGCAAGAACAATTGTATTAGACCGGACGGTTGAGCAATATTTGGAGAAAAATGCAAATACAATTGTTATAAATATTGCATGTGGACTGGATACCAGATGTTATCGAATGAAAGGGAAATATCTGCATTGGTACAATATAGATTTGCCGGAGACTATGAAGATAAGGCGGAAATTTCTTCCAGAAACAGGTCCGATATATCAGATTGCAAAGTCTGCAATGGATGATTCCTATGTAGATGATATAGATTATCACTGTGAGAATGTTCTGGTAATAATCGAAGGGCTTACAATGTATTTGTGTGAAAAAGATATCAGAAAGATGTTTTTTATTATTGAAAAATCATTTCAGGAAGTAACCGTAATGGTCGAAACCATGTCACCTTTTGTTGTAAACCATGTGAAAGAAAAATCCATAGAGGGAAGCAATGCAAAATTCACATGGGGAGTTAAGAACGGAACAGAACTGCAAAGAATTGTGCCGGGATTTTCTGTTCAACAGGAAGTCAGTCTGGTTGAAGGAATGAAAAAGCTTATGCCGATTTATCGTGTGATAGGAAAGATTCAAATCGTTCGGAATATCTCAAACAAAATAATAGTTTTGGAGAAACGTGGCCGATCCAGAGGATTATCTGGCGCGTATATCCGTGAAATAGCTACATAAACTCGGTGTGAATGTGATGACAATGTCACCTGGAAAAAAAGATTATGGACATCATAATTATCCATTGGAACGTTATTGTTGATTGGTGTTGAAGATGATGTGTTGTGGGATACTGCAAAATATATCCGCCGTATGAAGCAGCGTATGAAAGAACATTCACACACATGCAGATTGGATTATGTCATTTATGAGCATGGAACCCATTTCGTTTTTCCG
>SKFA01000061.1_pt2 | contig 10381 bp, 10 predicted proteins | sample 4820291 | NCBI WGS metagenome assembly SKFA01 (sample SAMN11008795, study PRJNA524170) | human gut metagenome | isolation source: fecal sample from pouch patient p30 | place: Israel: Tel-Aviv | reverse complement strand
CCGCAGACCACAGCGCTACAAGGATCGTGATCGGAATGATCTTAGCCGACTGGGAAAAATAGACCTGTGTCACGATCGAACGGATAAACCCCTGCACGGATGTCGGAAACACCTGCTCCACTGCATCGATGACATTTGCATAAGTAGCCGGTGTAAACTGTACCGCCGTCAGCAAAAGCAGGATGATCGGAATCATAGAGAGTACAAAAAAATAAGCAGCCTGGGCCGCATACGCTCCTGTATGATGGGAGCCGACGATCTCAGTGACTTTATTTACTTTTTTTATCGTCTCCTTGACTCTTCTTCCCATAATATTCTCTCCTGCTGCTCTCAAACTTTCAAAATCATATCATAAAGCCCCTGTTTCGTAAAGGGATCTTTTTTGAAGGCTTGTATATCCTGTATTGATGAAATAAGGGAATGAAATCAGCCTGTGCTAAATTTCATTCCCTTTTATCTTCTGTAGAATCCCCAAAATGCCGTTCCCTGTATTTTGACTCCTAGCACGCAAGCTAGGTGGGCAACCGCATCTGCTTTTCTGTCTTCCACTGCATAACGGAGGCTTGACATATTACAGAAATATAAGAATCCCGTTTAAAGTATTGTAGGTTCAAAATAACAAGGTTATCGAACATCTCAGGTTTTCCGTTGAATTTATTATAGCCTATTTACATAGATTTTACAACCCATACTCCATTTCTTTTTTCATGGTATTTTTTTCAAATTTATGGTATAGTAACATTATTTACATTTGAATGCAAGGAGAGGATACTATTATGAAAACAACTGAATTAAAACTGGTCTATTTCAGTCCGACAGGGACGACAAGAAGGGTCATCATGGAGGCAGCACGTCAGATTGACCTTAAATCCGTCTCATTTGACCTGTCCGTACATAAAGAAAAAAAGCCGGTTCTGCAATTTGACGAAACAGATTTTGTCCTGTTTGGAATCCCGGTTTATTCCGGCCGGGTTCCCGAAACATTTCTTTCTTATTTCGAGACACTCAAAGGAAACAACACTCCGGCTGCGCTGATCGCAACTTATGGCTGCCGGGCATACGAAGATGCGCTGTTAGAATTAAAAACCGAGGTGGAAAATCGGGGATTCCACGTAATCGGTGCCGGTGCATTTCCTACTGAGCATTCGATCGTTCGTTCAATTGGTCTGAGCCGTCCGAATAAAGCGGATCTGAAGACAATCAGTGAGTTCGGGATCGCATTAAACCGCCGTATCAAAAATGAAGATCTCTCTGCGCTCTCCATTCAGGTACCTGGTAACACTCCATATCGCAAATACGCAAAAACTCCACTGATTCCAAAGGCAGATGTCAGCCTGTGCACGGAATGTAAAGCTTGCGTCAAATCATGTCCTGCCGGAGCAATCTCTGCACAGGATCCGAAAAAGACGGACAAGAAAAAATGTATTTCCTGCCTGCGCTGCGTACGAAGCTGTAAGCAAAAAGCCCGCAGTGTCAGCAGTATGAAACTCTCCATGGCAGCCAAAAAACTGAACAAAGTCTGTCAGAGTGATAAAGCCGCTGATATCTTTTTATAAATCCTGTCATTAGAACGTTATTACTCCGATAGATAAATCATTTCTGCAATTTGTATGACGTAAGAAGAGAGTCAGATCCTCCTGACTCTCTTTCGTTGATATTCCCCTTGTATCTTTCTAAAAATATTTCTTTTTCAGTTGCATCGTATACACTGCAAATACCACCAGTGCTGCCATAAAAAGAATGCCGCCCACTGTGTCCACCATCTCCATCGGATTTACATACCAGTGGATACAATCTACAATTCCATAAAGAATCGAAACAATTCCAAATCCCAGAACTGCCGGCAACGCCTTTTTCAGATATGCTTCCTTATCTTTGCACATCTTTTCTGAATAACTCTTCCCCAGGAGAATCGTTTCATTAATGTGTCCGTCTTTTTTCATGTTAAAATATGCATACAGGCAATATATCCCGCATCCTACTGCAAGAATTCCGATAAAACCAAACACACTGTTCATACTGTCCGCACTCATTGACTATACCTCGATTTCTAATATTTCTTTCACTGTCTCTTTCATTTTGTCTGCATCACACTCTCTTGTATGAAGGATTTTCGCATCACGGATCTCCTTGACCGCATTCGGAACGGCAACCTGAGAAAGCTTCTCCAGCTCGTCCACAAGCTCAAACTCGTCTCTTCCCGCATATTCTGCATCAATTGCACGCATCACACTGCCTACGAATTTATATGGACTGGCTGTGGAAGCGATCAGACATTTTGTCTCATCCCCACTTTCTTCTCTGTACTGTGCACATACACAAGAAGCAACTGCCGTATGTGTATCCATCACATATCCGGTACGTTTATATGTATCGTGGATTGCCTGTGCTGTCTGTTCCTCCGTTGCATAACCTCCCACAAAATCATCCAGTTTTCCTTTCATTTCTTTTGTAATCTCATATGCACCACTACTTTTTAATGCATCCATCAGTTCTGCATTTTTCTGACCATCCTGTCCTGCAATTGTATAGATCAGCCGCTCCAGATTGCTTGAGATCAAAATGTCCATGGACGGGGAGGATGTCAGCACAAATTCTCTGTTTTTGTCATATGTTCCTGTACGGAAGAAATCAAACAGGACTTTGTTTTCATTGGATGCACAGATCAGCTTATTGATCGGAACCCCCATCTGTTTTGCATAGTATGCTGCCAGAATATTACCAAAGTTTCCGGTCGGAACCGTCACATTGATCTTCTCTCCACTTTGAATCTCGTCGTTCTGAAGCAGTTTTGCATATGCATAGACATAATACACAACCTGAGGTACCAGACGACCGATGTTGATCGAATTTGCGGAAGAGAACTGATATCCTGCCGCATCCAGTTCCTTTGCAAGCGCCTGGTCTTCAAAAAGCGCTTTGACACCGCTCTGTGCATTATCAAAGTTTCCATGAATTGCCACAACTGAAGTATTGGCACCTTTCTGTGTCACCATCTGCATCTCCTGCACCCGGCTGACACCGTTCTTCGGATAAAACACAATAATCTTCGTTCCCGGCACATCTGCGAATCCTGCCATCGCAGCTTTTCCGGTATCTCCGGAGGTTGCTGTCAAAATGACAATATCCTTTGTCACATGATTCTTCTTTGCAGATGTTGTCATCAAATGCGGAAGGATCGATAATGCCATATCCTTAAACGCGATCGTCGCTCCGTGAAACAGCTCCAGATGATAGACATCTCCCACTTTCACAAGGGGGGCGATCACTTCTGTATCAAACTTGGAATCATATGCGCTGTCTATGCAGTGCTTTAACTCCTCCTCTGTAAAGTCTGTCAGAAACTGTTTCATCACTGCGTATGCAGTCTCCTGATACGTCATGTTCTTGAGTTCTTCCATTGTCACATCCAGTGTCGGAATCTGCTCCGGCACGAAGAGTCCGCCATCTTCTGCAAGCCCTTTTAAGATTGCCTCAGACGCTGTTACTTTTTTTTCAGAATTTCTTGTGCTTTTGTATAACAAATTCATATCTTCGCCCTCTTTTTCTTTCTTCACACTGTTATTGCCATGAATTATATCATAAGTGCTCTGTTTTATCAATTTTGTTTCTTAAATACAATGAAGAGAATTGCACTGACACCCATCAGAATGGGGTAGAACAAATTCGGAATAATATCAAACGGAGTCAGTCCTGTGAGAGTTGCCGCAGACAGAAGCTGAGCTCCATACGGGATCATTCCCTGCCCCACGGATGTAAAAATATCCAGAAGGGATGCGGATCGTTTTGGATCAATGTCATATTCTTCACTGATCTCTTTTGCAATGGGACCTGCCATCACAATGGCAATGGTATTATTGGCTGTACAAAGATCTACAAACAATGCCAGCACTGCGATTCCAAATTCGCCGCCTCTTCTTCCTCTGATCCTGCTTTTGATCAGATTTAAGATAAACTGGATTCCACCATATTCTCTGACAAGTGACACGATACAGGCAACAATGATCGAAATTACCGTGATATCATACATTCCTGTCACACCTTTTCCCACCACATTGAAAATCTCAGACAATCCGATGCTTCCTGTTGCAACGCCTACGATCAGAGATAACGCGGTTCCACTGATCAAAACAACAAACACGTTAATCCCCGCCAGTGCTCCCACCAATACAACGAGATATGGAAGTACTTTCCAGATGCTGTATGGCATCTCCTCCTGGATCTGATAACTTCCGTTTCTTGTCATCAGCCAGAATATCACAATCGTTAAAATCGCCGCCGGGAGTACGATCAGAAAATTTGCCTTGAATTTATCTTTCATCTCGCAGCCCTGTGTTTTTACCGCGGCAATCGTTGTATCTGAGATCATGGACAGATTATCACCAAACATTGCTCCGCAGACGACCGCTCCAATACAGACGGCTGCTGAAAATTCTGTCTTTTCACTGATTCCCGCTGCGATCGGAGCCAGCGCTGCGATCGTTCCCATGGATGTTCCCATGGATACAGAAATAAAACAGCCGATCACAAACAATCCTACAACTGCAATGGATGGCGGAAGCACCGAAAGCCCCAGATTTACCGTACTCTCCACACCGCCTGCCGCAGTTACTGCACCGGAAAATCCGCCTGCACATAAAAAGATCAGACTCATCGTAATGATATTCTCATCTCCGATCCCGCAGAAATCACCTTCATTTTGTCTGCAAATGTTAACGTCCCATTCTGCAAAAACGCCGTCAGAAGAGCGATCAAGAATGCCACAATTGCCGGCATCGCATAAAAATCGCCAAATACAATCCCCATCCCCAAAAACAGGACCAGAAATACCCCGATCGGAAGAAGCGCCACCGCCCTTCCTTTTTCTTCTGCTCTCAACTTTTTCTCTTCCACTGATGTTCCTCTCTTTCTCATTTCACTTCTTTCTTCTTTTATAAAATCCATGAGGGTGTTCCAAAAGATTCTCCGATTTTTTGAAAACACCCTCATTTTATATCATGCTCTTTCTTTCAATACCCGGTCTTAATTTCCGTTCTATTTCTTTCTGCTGTTTGTATAGCTTACAAGACCTCCGGCTGCGATCAGCTTCTGCATAAATTCAGGAAACGCCTGCCCCTGATACTGAGTTCCTTTGGTACGGTCATAGATCATTCCACTGTCAAAATCTACTTCAACTTCGTCTCCGGCTTCAATCTCCTGTGCCGCCTGCGGACATTCAATGATCGGAAGACCAATATTGATCGCGTTCCGATAAAAGATTCTTGCAAAGGTCTCTGCAATCACGCAACTTACTCCTGCTGTTTTCAGGCAGAGCGGTGCATGCTCTCTGGAAGAACCGCAGCCAAAGTTTTTCTTTGCCACGATCAGATCTCCTTCCTGCACTTTTTCTGCAAATTCCGGATCAATATCTGCCATGGCATGTGAAGCCAGCTCTTTCGCATCAAATGAATTCAGATATCTTGCCGGGATGATCACATCCGTATCTACATTGTCTCCATATTTAAAAACGTGTCCCTGTGCTCTCATGCCTCTTCACCTGCCCTCTCCGGATTTGCAATATATCCTGCAATCGCACTCGCCGCTGCCACTTCCGGAGATGCAAGATAAATGAGAGAATCTACATGTCCCATTCTTCCTACAAAATTCCGATTTGTTGTCGATACGCAGCGCTCTCCTGCCGCCATAACTCCCATATGACCGCCCATACACGGTCCACAGCTCGGTGTGTTGACTGCACAGCCTGCATCTACAAAAATATCAAGCAGCCCCTCTTTGATACACTGTTTGTAAATCTTCTGAGTTGCCGGGATAACCATTACACGCACATCCGGATGCACCGTACGCCCTTTTAAGACAGCCGCTGCTTTCCGCATGTCTTCCATTCTTCCGTTGGTGCAGGAACCAATCACTACCTGATCGATCTTGATCGGTTCCATCGCCTCGATCTCATCGATGGTCTTTGCATTGCCCGGAAGATGCGGGAATGCAACCGTTGGACGCACCTCGGAAAGATCAATTGTCACAACCTGTTCGTATTCTGCATCTTCATCTGCCTCAAAAATCTGATATTCTTTTTTCGAATGCTCTTCTAAATATGCCTTTGTCTTCTCATCCACCGGGAAGATTCCGTTCTTCGCACCTGCTTCGATCGCCATGTTCGCCATGGTAAAACGGTCATCCATGGATAAATGTGCGATTCCGTCTCCAGTAAACTCCATGGATTTGTAAAGTGCCCCATCTACACCGATCTTGCCGATGATGTGGATGATGATATCTTTTCCGCTGACATATTTTCCAGGTTTTCCAGTCAGTACAAACTGAATCGCCGCCGGAACTTTAAACCAGATCTCACCGGTTGCCATACCGGTTGCGATATCGGTCGTTCCCATACCGGTTGAAAACGCACCCAGCGCCCCATAGGTACAGGTGTGGGAGTCTGCACCAATGATGCATTCTCCTGCTGTCACCACGCCTGCCTCCGGAAGGATAGCATGCTCTACTCCGGACTTGCCCTGTTCAAAATACCATTTCAATCCCTGTTCTTTTGCAAATTCACGGATCGCTTTTGAATTCTCTGCGGATTTGATGTCTTTGTTCGGGGTGAAATGATCCGGTACAAATACAACCTTCTCTTTATCAAACACCTGATCTGCCATCTGCTTCAGAATCGGCAGCGCCATCGGTCCTGTGATGTCATTTGCCATCACAATATCCAGCTTTGCCTCGATCAGCTGTCCTGCAGTTACAGATTCCAGCCCTGCATGTGCTGCCAGTATCTTCTGTGTCATTGTCATTCCCATAGGAGAATCCCCCTTTCTCAATCTTTATTTTGCCTGAATAAACCCTTTTGCTGTCAGAGCTTCTGCGCAGAGAACTGCTCCGCCTGCTGCTCCTCTGACTGTGTTGTGGGAAAGGCCTACAAATTTGAAGTCAAACATCGAATCTTCTCTCAGTCGTCCAATCGACACTCCCATTCCGTTCTCATAATCTACATCCAGTTTCACCTGTGGACGGTTGTCCTCTTCCAGATACTGAATAAACTGCTTTGGTGCACTTGGAAGGTTTTCTTCCTGCGGGAACCCTTTGAATGTCACAAGCTTTTCAATCAGCTGCTCTTTTGTCGGTTTCTTCTCAAAATTGATAAATACAGCTGCTGTATGACCGTTTAATACCGGTACACGCAGACACTGGCAAGTGATTTTCGGAAGCTGAGCCTTTACGATCTCGCCGTTTTCTACTTTTCCGAGAACACGCAGCGGCTCCTGCTCACTCTTTTCTTCCTCTCCGCCAATATATGGAATGATATTTTCCACCATCTCCGGCCAGTCTTTAAATGTCTTTCCCGCTCCGGAAATGGCCTGGTAAGTCGTTGCCACTACTTCTTTTGGTCCGAACTCTTTCCATGCAGCCAGACACGGCGCGTAGCTCTGGATCGAACAGTTTGGTTTTACTGCGATAAATCCGCGTGTTGTTCCAAGGCGTTTTTTCTGATCCTTAATCACATCAAAATGTTCTGAATTGATCTCCGGCACTACCATCGGCACGTCCGGTGTCCAACGATGCGCACTGTTGTTTGACACGACCGGTGTCTCTGTCTTTGCGTATTCTTCTTCGATCGCTTGGATCTCTTCTTTTGTCATATCCACTGCGCTGAATACAAAATCTACCGTAGACGCAACATGTTCCACGTCGTTTACATTCATAACAACCAGTTTTTTCACTGCTTCCGGCATTGGAGTTGTCATTTTCCATCTGTCTCCGACTGCCTCTTCATAAGTCTTTCCTGCAGAACGCGGACTTGCTGCCACTGTCACAACCTCAAACCACGGGTGATTCTCAAGCAAAGAGATAAATCTCTGTCCGACCATTCCTGTTGCTCCTAAAATTCCAACTTTTAATTTCTTTTCCATCTTCTTTCTGTCCTTTCCTCTCATTTTTATTTGAAAACAGCAAACCTGCTATTCTTCTTTCAAATATGCTTCTTCCAGTGCGATTGCCTGCTCCATGGCACTTTTCCCCGGTGCTCCGATGGTATTTCGCATTTCCACACAAGTCTTCATGCTGATGGCCTCATAGATATCTTCTTCAAATACCGGAGAGATTGCCTTATACTCCTCCAGACTCATATCATCAAGGGCGATATTTTTATCAATACAATATAAAACCAGCTGTCCTACAATCCCGTGAGCATCCCGAAACGGCACGCCGTGATTGACCAGATAATCCGCCGCATCTGTCGCATTTGTAAAACCATTCTTTGCACTGTCTTCCATCCGCTGCTTTCTGAACCTCATGGTGCGAAGCATCCCCGTAAATAATGCCAGACAGCCTTTTGTCGTATCAATGGCATCAAACACCAGCTCTTTGTCTTCCTGCATATCTTTATTATATGCAAGCGGGATTCCCTTCATTGTCGTCAGAAGGGACATCAATGCCCCGTAAACTCTTCCTGTCTTTCCGCGCACAAGCTCTGCGATATCCGGATTCTTCTTCTGCGGCATAATGCTGCTTCCGGTACTGTACGCATCATCAATCTCCACAAACTGATACTCATTGGAATTCCAGATGATCACTTCCTCACAGAAACGGCTTAAGTGCATCATCACGGTAGACATTGCTGACAGCATCTCGATCAGATAATCTCTGTCAGATACGGAATCCATACTGTTTAATGTCGGTCCGTCAAATCCAAGCAGCTCTGCCGTATATTCCCGATCCAGCGGATAAGTTGTCCCCGCAAGAGCCCCTGCTCCAAGCGGGCAGTAGTTCATGCGTTTTCTGATATCTTTCATTCTGAGACGGTCTCTTTTGAACATTTCAAAATATGCGCCAAGATGATGCGCAAGTGTCACCGGCTGTGCTTTCTGAAGATGTGTAAATCCCGGCATATACGTCTCGATATGCTCTTTCATCAGTTTTAAAAGCACTTCCAGCAATTCTTTTAAAAGTGTATCCAGTGCTTCGATCTCGTCTCTTGTGTACAGCCGCATATCCAGTGCCACCTGATCATTTCTGCTCCTTCCGGTGTGCAGTTTCTTCCCTGCATCTCCAATCCGGTCGATCAGATTCGCCTCTACAAAGCTGTGGATATCTTCATACTCATCCGTGATCTCAAGTGTCCCGTTCTCCACATCTGCCTGAATCCCTTTCAGACCTTCAATGATGCTCTCTTTCTCCTCTTTTGTCAAAATTCCCTGCTTTTGAAGCATTGTCACATGTGCGATGCTTCCCCGGATATCCTGCGCATAAAATTTTTGATCAAAAGAGATCGATGCATTAAAATTATATACCAGCTTGTCTGTTTCTTTTGTGAAACGACCGCCCCATAACTGTGCCATTCCCCTGTCTCCTTTTCTCCGATAGTATCTTTTCAGATTGCAATTAGTTTAACACATTAACGTGTTATATGTCCATAGAAAACTGTGACAGTTTCCGCTCTATTGTGTACTGCTTCTTTGTGAAAACTCACAACCACAGTAATCCTGCCGATACAATCCATATTCTTTGGATAACTCAATGGATCGTTTGTATCCGTTTTTCTTTTTAAAGTCAGACTGCAGGTATTTCACTCCAAACTCTTTCTGTGCCGCCAGTCCGATCTCATTTAACTTGGCTGCATTTTTCATAGGACTGATAGAAAGTGTGGTCGTAAAATAATCATAACCGGCTTTTTTTGCCATCTGTGCCGTCTCCCGAAGCCTGAGCGCATAACATTTAAAGCATCTGGCGCCGCCCTCTTTGACATCTTCCAGCCCCTCTGCCATCCGATAAAAACGTTCTTTGTCATAATTCCCTGCCAGAAAACTGACCGGATGCTTCAGATTCATACGGGATATCAGCTCCTGCTGCTCCAGAATTCGTTTTGTATATTCACTTTCCGGATAAATGTTCGGATTATAATAAAATACCGTGATTTCAAAATACTCTGACAAGTACTCCAATACATAACTGCTGCACGGCGCACAGCAGCTGTGCAGCAAAAGTTTTGGCACACGTCCCTCTTTCTGGAGACTTACGATCGTTTTATCCAGTTCTTTCTGATAATTTATCACATTCATCGTTTGTTTCCTCCGGATTTTCATTCTTTCCTTTTTTACAATCTATTATAGTATACGTCTTTCCGGGATATCTGTAAAGAAATGTCGGATTTTCCAAAAGAAACGCACAGATTTTCTTGTTTTCCATAAACTGATTATATACTTGTCGAATGGAGTGTCTGTATGGAACCAATTTTAACACTGGATCACTTAAGCTATGCCTATCATACTCTGGAAGGCGAAACAAAAGCACTGTCAGATATTTCCCTTTCCGTGAAACCGGGAGAATTTGTGGCAATTGTCGGTCCATCCGGATGCGGCAAGTCCACACTGCTCTCACTGAT
>SKFA01002117.1_pt1 | contig 10388 bp, 9 predicted proteins | sample 4820291 | NCBI WGS metagenome assembly SKFA01 (sample SAMN11008795, study PRJNA524170) | human gut metagenome | isolation source: fecal sample from pouch patient p30 | place: Israel: Tel-Aviv | reverse complement strand
GACGGAAGTCGCTGTCGTTCTCAAAATCGGTGGAGCTGCATGACAAGGTCATCGGGCATTATCTGAACATAAAACACTATCAGTAAGTTGGAGTCACTACCCAACAACCCTTCATTAAACACTCCTAAACCACGCCTTAAAAAATCACTAACTTGCCTTCCTATTATTGACTCTACACATCGCCCAACAGAAACCATTTCACTACATGAAAACCCCATATACTCTAGGAACCATGAATTATCCTGAGCATATTTTTCCTCTGCCATATCTAGGTATTGAAAATCGTATGCAGATTCTCCTGAGTAAAAAATACTCTCTTTTATCATCTTATTGTCGTATTCACCATCCCTATCACCAGAATACATGGCACTATGCAAAACAGCCAAAGATGAATTTACATCTTCGGTCAATTGAGACAACACAGCCTCACCAGGATATGCCATATTAACTTCGGACTTTAATAACAACCCTGCAATAGTAGAAATTTCAGTTCGTATCAATCTTTCTTTTTCGTACAAATGCTGCATATCCGTGGAGGAAAGCTCCTCCTCATAGAAAGTTGTATTATTCATACAACTCAATAACGCTAACACATGAATAAATCCGTCAGAAGAACACAATGATTCCAGTTTGGAAAAAATCTCAGACTCTGATTTTTGTATCATGAATATCCTCTCATATCCTTAATATTATTTATTCAACATAGTTAGTTTTTAAAGCCCTCAGCATCATACGCCATTTTAAATTTTAATAAATTGATTCAACGTGCGCGCGCAATGCTCTCCCCGCCACGCCTGCCCGCTTAAGAGGTCACTTTTAATGCAGGTGTATGAACCGGCTCAGGCCGCGCTGGTACTGGCGTGGTGGGGGAAATAAAATACGGGGATTTGCATGCAAAACCATGCACCTTATGGATGCATGGCTTTTTTCAGGAAAAATAGCGGAATTTTCGGGGATTTTTTCGCGTGCTACCGTGCGACCAGTTCTGCACGTCGGCGGGTGTAAATCAGGTTCTGTGCCGGGGTGAATTTCTCTCGATTATCATCCCGCGAAGCCGCATCAGGCCTGAATCCGATGGCCGTTAAAATGTCGCTGTCCTGCGCGGAATAATTAATTTTGTCACCTGCGGCCAGCCACACTGACAGGGCTTCACGCAGATAATCAACCGAATGCTGCATGGCGCTCTGTTTTACTGCGGGAAGCTGTTCATTATACCCCATCAGTTCAGGCGCCAGCGTGGCGGCCAGCTCCGCGCCGTGCTGCTGCATAAAGTCATAGAGCCGGTTGCGGATGCTGATGTGCTGCACCTCCTCATGTGAGCGGATATAGCGACCGGCGGCCTGATTAATCTCCCATTTTTTCACGTCGATATTGTCGCGCAAATCCTGCATTCTGCGCGGGATTTGTTCGTCACCGGCAAGGAGCTGTTCACGGTATTCAAGTTCAAGGTCAGCCAGTTCGGCTTTACGTTTCAGCCAGGTGTTTTTGTTTGCCTGACAGGCCTCAAAGGCCTGCTGTATTGTCATAGTGGTCACGTGTCTCTCTCCTGATTAATGCCGGAACGGCGAGCTGTAGCAGCCCTGTACTTTACGCGGCGGCAGTGGCGTCACCGGGGTGGGGTCAGGTTTCTCCGGTGCGGCACGTATCACACCGTCAACCGACTCGATGGTGCGGAAAGTGGCCGAACATTCGATATTGGTACACTGGTGATAACGCTGTTTGACGTTTTCCGACAGATACCGGCTGGTACGGACGTGCGCGGTCTTTTTGCAGAACGGACAGTGAAACATAATTCAGCCCTCTGCCTGTTCGTGGTCTTTTGCGGCCAGTTCAGCGGCAAGCTTCATCCGTCTGGCCGGGCTTCTTAACAGCGCCATATCAACCCCGGTTATGACCGGGCGATTCATGCCCGTTACGGACAGGACCGGCTCCTGCTCCATATCAAAATGATACAGGGCTGACTGCATATTCAGGGCATCACCCAGCTCACGGCTCACGGTCGCACGCGGCGAGGTTTCTCCGCTCATTTCCAGCGACTGAATACGCAACAGAAAGGCACGTAACAGTGCGGGGCTGATACCGGCTAACGCCTTCTTCCACTCGCTGTTGGCGTAAGTGGTGAACGCTTTTTCATGGGCGCTGATATAAGCCGTACCGGAGGAGCATGCGCCAAGCATGGCGTGGCTTTTATCTTTCTCCAGTTCGGTAATCAGACCGGTGAACTCATCAGCCAGTTCGCGGCTGGCGATACGTTTACTGTGTTCAGCTTTCAGTTCAGGAGTGAGGTTGCCGCGCAGAGTTCGAAAGCGGCTGCGCCAGTCCTGTTCGGCCTGTGCACTTTCACTGAGGGCGGTCTGTCGTTCCTGCTCACAACGCTGAATGGAAGCCTCAATGTCGCTGAGTTTACCCATGCTGGCCGTGTGTGCGTCTTTTGCTTCGTTAAGTGCGGCCAGCGCACCGGCAATACGTTGTTCCGCGCCTTCATCCTGTTTACTGATAACGGTCTGCATGGCTTTGATAATGAGTTCGGGTTTCATGTTCAGGCTCTCCGTGTGTTCAACCTGAAATGATTCTGACGCCTCCTGCACAACAACACGATTCATTGCCGTTGTCAGAGTGCTGGCACAAACAGACCTTAAAAACCGGCTGGCCAGAGAAAGGTCGCAGGATAACCTTACTCACCGTTTGTTTTTTTACTTATAACTATTCACCACTGTTCACCTTAAATAAAAATACAAATAATACAGTAAGTTAAAGGGTGAACAGTTGAGGGTCTGACTGTTCACCGTCTGTTCACCACTGTTCACCCTCCTGTTTTGCTCTGGCTATACCATTTAGACTTTATTTCGATTAAAAATGAAAAATATATAACTAAAAGCAATAGAAATTGCTGCATTGTAATGCAGTGATTTGCATATGTTTGCCAGCGTTTGCCTTTGTTTGCCAGAGCGAAAAGTCAATGTTTGTTTCCCCGAAAATCTCACATGACCTGAGGAAAAATATAGACATAATAAGGAGCTACCCGAAGCCGGACGGACACGACCGGCACTGTATGGACTTTGTGAGGTAGCCCGATGCACATCGCTTTTTCTTCCCCGTCTTCTGCCCCTGCCGCGCCACTGATGCCGGTTTCTGATACCGTTCACGAACGTTTTATCCGTCTGCCCGAAGTGATGCATCTGTGCGGCCTGTCCCGCTCGACCATTTACGACCTCATCAGCCGGGAAGCCTTCCCGAAACAAATCTCCCTCGGCGGAAAAAATGTGGCGTGGGCGCAGTCTGAAATCACTGCATGGATGGCGGATCGCATTGCCGAACGTAACCGGGGCTATGACGCATGATGATGACCGTTCAGCAAACAGCCCCTTTTTCTGGCTTGCTTCCGTTCGCCGTTTCCAGGTATAGTTTTCCCGCTGTCGCAAAATCGGCAGCCGGGATTGGCGTCCCGTTTACAACATTGGCGACACCGGACGCGCCTTGCGTCTTTTTTTGTGTCTATGCCTCAGCGCATCCATTTTTGATCCAGAGATTTATCTGTCTATGGATCCTTCGTGTAATGGTGGCTCAGGCGGGGGCTTCTCACGAAGCGCCGGTTTCCAATGTTGCCGGTTACGCCAACCCCGTCTGGGCTACCACCAGTGAAATTGGCGTTTCCAGTGGTAGCAGTCACATGCAAACATTGGAGGTTGCCACTATGGCTACGACCCTCACCCCGTCACACCCGCAGTTTGTCTTTGTGTTTGCCGCCGTTCGTCGCGCAGACCGTAAACCCCGTATTTGCATGCTCCGCACCGTTGCCGGTGATGAGCACGCCGCACACCTTTCCCTCGTTCGCGATTACGTCCTCTCGTTCGCTGGCCGTTTGCCGGTTCTGGAGGTGCACGCATGAAACACACCACCATTACCGCCCGTGACCTCGAATGCCTTGAGCATATGCGAAACGTCGGCCATCTTGTCGGCGAACTGATGCAGGTGCAGGACTGCACCACCGTACGCCGTGACCCCGCACAACAATTACAGCTCACCTCCGTGATTTACCTCATGACCGCCCAGCTCGACGGTGTGGTCGAACGCTGCAACCAGCGCTGGCTGACCGGGGAGGGTAACGTATGAAAACTGCATTATCCCCCGCTCTGCGTGCTGCGCTATACCGCCGCGCGGTCGCCTGTGCCTGGCTGACCCTGTGCACCCATCAGCACCGCTATCCGCACCTCACCCTCGACGCGCTGGAAAATGCCATTGCTGACGAGCTGGAGGGCTTCTACCTGCGCCAGCACGGCGAGGAAAAAGGTCGCCAGATAGCCTGTGCATTACTCGAAGATTTAATGGAAGCCGGTCCACTAAAAGCCGCGCCGTCGCTGTCCTTTCTCGGGCTGGCCGTGATGGATGAACTTTGCGCCCGTCACATCACCGCGCCGGTACTGCACTGAGGGAGACAACCACAATGAAAATGAACGTAACGGACACCGTGAAACAGGCGTGCGGCCACTGGCCGCGCATTCTCCCGGCGCTGGGGGTGAAGGTCATTAAAAACCGCCATCAGTCCTGCCCGGTGTGCGGCGGCTCTGACCGCTTCCGCTTTGACGATAAAGAGGGGCGCGGCACATGGTTCTGTAACCAGTGCGGCGCGGGTGACGGACTGAAACTGGTCGAGAAGGTGTTCGGTGTATCAGCCTCTGAGGCCGCCGGGAAGGTAAACGCCGTGACCGGCAGTCTGTCGCCGGTTGCCCCGGAGGTGATTGCGGCCGCAGAAGCCGGAACGGAGGCCGACCGGAAAGCGGCGGCAGAGCTTACCGTAAAACTGATGGAGAAAACCCACACGACCACTGGCAACGCTTATCTGACTGGCAAGGGCTTTCCCGGTCGGGAATGTCTGACGCTGACGACCATGCATAAAACTGGCGGTGTGACGTTCCGCGCCGGTGATTTGGTTGTCCCGCTGTATGATGATAGCGGCGTGCTGGTTAACCTTCAGCTTATCAATTCAGACGGTCTCAAACGCACCCTGAAAGGCGGTCAGGTCAAAGGGGCATGCCATATCATCGAAGGGCAAAAACAGGCGGGAAAACGCCTGTGGATCGCGGAGGGTTATGCTACCGCGCTCACCGTGCATCACCTGACCGGCGAAACCGTCATGGTGGCGCTGTCGTCCGTGAACCTCCTTTCTCTGGCGAGCCTTGCCCGTCAAAAACATCCAGCCTGTCAGATTGTCCTTGCTGCCGACCGCGACCTGAACGGCGACGGCCAGACCAAAGCCGCAGCGGCCGCAGACGCCTGTGAGGGCATGGTTGCCCTGCCGCCGGTGTTCGGTGACTGGAATGACGCATTTGAACAAAAAGGCGAGGATGCGACACGCAAAGCCATTTATGACGCTATCCGGCCACCGGCGCAAAGTCCGTTCGATACCATGAGCGAGGCTGAATTTACCGCCATGAGCGCCAGCGAAAAGGCGATGCGGGTGCATGATCATTACGGCGAAGCGCTGGCTGTGGACGCGAACGGTCAGCTCCTGTCCCGCTATGAAAATGGCATCTGGAAGGTGATACCGCCGTCCGATTTTGCCCGTGATGTGGCCGGACTGTTCCAGCGTCTGCGTGCCCCGTTCTCGTCGGGGAGGATCGCCTCCGTGGTGGAGACCCTGAAACTGATTATTCCGCAGCAGGATGCACCGGCGCGGCGTCTGATTGGCTTCCGTAACGGTGTGCTTGATACCAGCACCGGCATATTCAGTCCACACCATAAATCGTACTGGTTGCGTACGCTGTGCGATGTCGACTTTACACCACCGGTGGAGGGGGAAACGCTGGAGACACACGCGCCAAACTTCTGGCGCTGGCTCGACCGGGCAGCCAGCGGTAATGCCGAAAAGCGCGACGTGATTCTGGCCGCCCTGTTTATGGTGCTGGCGAACCGTTACGACTGGCAGCTCTTTCTCGAAGTGACCGGGCCGGGTGGCAGCGGGAAAAGTATTCTCGCCGAAATTGCGACCCTGCTCGCTGGGGAGGATAACGCCACGTCGGCCGACATCGACACGCTGGAAGACCCCCGCAAACGTGCATCCCTGATTGGCTTCTCGTTGATACGCCTGCCTGACCAGGAGAAATGGAGCGGCGACGGTGCCGGGCTTAAAGCCATCACCGGCGGCGATGCGGTATCGGTTGACCCGAAATATCAGAACCCGTATTCAACGCATATTCCGGCGGTGATTCTGGCCGTGAACAATAACCCGATGCGCTTCACCGACCGCAGCGGTGGTGTGTCACGTCGCCGGGTGATTATTCACTTCCCGGAGCAGATTGCGCCGGAGGAACGCGACCCGCAGCTCAGGGATAAAATTGCGCGCGAACTGGCCGTCATTGTGCGTCAGCTTATGCAGAAGTTCAGCGATCCAATGAGCGCCCGCGCACTGCTCCAGTCGCAGCAGAACTCCGACGAGGCACTCAGCATCAAACGCGACGCTGACCCGGCATTTGATTTTTGTGGCTATCTGGAGGCGCTGCCGCATACCAACGGGATGTTTATGGGGAATGCCAATATTATTCCGCGCCAGCCCCGTAACTATCTCTATCATGCCTATCTGGTCTATATGGAGGCCAACGGATACAGGAACGTACTCAGCCTGAAAATGTTCGGGCTGGGGCTGCCGATGATGCTCAAAGAGTACGGGATGAATTATGAGAAGCGGCATACCAAGCAGGGTACACAGACCAACCTGACGCTTAAGGATGAAAGCAACGGCGACTGGCTGCCGAAGTGCGACGAACCCGCAGCGACATAACCAACCTCAGACCGGCAAAAGCCGGTCTTTTTCTTTCTGACTATTACCGCAAGGTGAACAATCCACTGTTCACCCTTCACCGTATATTCACCCGTTATCACCATGAAATAATTGGAAAAAAACAAAAGGTGAACAGTGTGAACAGTAAAACCTAAAAAAACTTTTTATCCCCCCACCACATCGCCTGACCGTGCGCATCCAGAGCGAGAAAAAATCACAAAGGTGAAGAGTCGACTGTTCACTCTTCACCAACCATTCACCACTTATCACTATGATATTAAAAATAAAAATAACGAGGTGAACAGTGTGAACAGTTAAATGCAAAAAAACTTTTTTTCAATGCTCATTGTTTAAGAAAAAAAGACCACATGAAAAAGGTGGCACATTTCTAAAGAGGGATCGTATTACTATGACATTTCATAATTGGTACACGTTTAGGTACACAACTGAAAGTTGAATACGGAAAAATCCTTTACTTTTAATACATTAAGAAATTTATTCAGACTCCGCCAGCCCAATCATGATTGGACGGTGTAAGGACAACACCAACAAAAACAGGAAGTTAGAAGTCTCAGCAAAACACCGACCAGACGGTGAGGAGACATAAAAGGATACGCAAAGGAGCCGCGGCTCCTGGTAACATGAAAGCCCACAGATGTGGGCTTTTTCGTTGATGGTCAGAACGACCAGTTCACACCAGCTACCGCGTTCCACGGGGATTCCACACCGGCACTATGGCTATACCCCACCCCAAGATGCCCGCTTAACGTACTGCTGAATGAGGCTTTAATACCTGCCTGGTATATTCCACGTCTGCCCGACAAATAATTGACGAAATTACCGTCACTATTCACTTTCACCCGGTTATCATCGACAAATTCTTTGCGCACAGCCGCCTTCAGCCACGGCTCAACTTCCATACCGTTCCCCAGACGCATGTTGTAACTCAGCGTTGCGCCCAGTTCACGATATATACTGCGGGTATCGACTGATTTCGATTTCATGCCATTGGATAAATGATATTCGGGGTTATCAGCGGTGAACCCCGTTAACGATGCATACGGCGTCAGGTTCCAGTTACCATCGGTAAATCGCATCCCGGTTTCAATGTGACCGCCCAGCCCGTTGCTGTGGTAACTGCCATTGGCGGCTCCACCGCTGCTCATTTTACCTGCTACGTTACTTTTAAAACGGTTCAGCTTCACGACACCGTCCAGATAGAAACCACTTTCATGTTCCCAACTGGCATAGCCGCCCAGAGAATAACTGCCCACACTGCCATGTCCTCCGCGATCAAAACCGATATGTGAATGGGAATAGCCCATAAAAGCGCCTAGCGTGGTAATTCCTTCAGGAATATCATTACGGCTGTCGATCCCCACTGTCATTCCGGTCAGCGTCTGCTCAAACCCGGCACCCGCATCGGTGGTGACATTATTACGGGTGTTATACGTCGCCCCCCAGACATTATTGTTGTGTGGACTCGCTTTCATTATGTTCAACCGCTCGCGAATACTGTTTAGCTCAGCATCAAATACCAACGGTAATGTTGCTGCCATATTGAGTACGGCTGCCGTAGAAGGCGTAATGCGTTTCTCCGGAACGGGTGTCGGCGTTGGATCGGGAGTAGGGTCTGGTTTTGGATTTGGGTCTGGCTTTGGATCGGGTTTTGGGTCTGGCTTTGGATTTGGGATGGGGTCCGGGTTGGGTTTGACATCATTGGTCAGGTTCCAGTTGCTGTTGCCGTCACTTTTCAGGACATACTCATAGGTCCCAAGATCAACGAAACCGCCGGTATTGCCCAGCGTAAACGAAGCATCCCCTCCCCCTGTTTTCACCAGCGTCATCGCGTCGTCAGACTGTGGGCTGACGCCGGTATCCTGAACAAAGATTTTAAAATTACCAGTGGCGTTGTTGTTGACGACCAGTTGATCGCCCCGGGAGCCTGCAACGTTGGTATGCAGGTAGAAATTACCGCTACCGGAAAGTTCATTGGTTGTCAGCGTATTGTAGATACCGTTAGTTGTGGCAGGCGCTGCTGTTTGTGCTGACAAATAAACATCACCGTCGTTGAGTAGCAAACTGTTTACTCTATATTCGCAGTTGCTGGTACCTGCACAGGAATTATTGCTGTTAAGCCAGACACTGCCCCGGCTGGCAGCCGTCAGGTCGGCAAGCGTGGTATCGACGCCATTTCCCAGAGTCAATGTCGCGCTATCGGTAATCCGGACCGCCCCTTCGAGTTTAACTGGCGTAACATTATCCCGTGGCGTCATTAACGACAGGCTTCCTGTCGCGCCACTGACCGATGCATCCGCCAGCGTACCTGCGTAGACGATTGCCGTACCGCCAGCGACCTGGAGATCTTCTGCCCGGGCCAGAGCCTGAAACTCATCTTTTGACCGCCCAAGGGTATATTGCCCGCCAGAGTTAACCTTTGTGGCGGAGTCCTGACCCAGGTTTTGCATTGCCCCACCCTTGCCAACCGTGGAGTCGCGAGCTTCGGTACCTGCTAATACCAATAAATTACCGCCATTTTCCAGCAACATATTAGTCGCTAAATTGCCGGAAATGGAAAAAGTACCGTACTGGTGAGTACCGCTGATTTCAATACCGTTAGCCGTGCTCGTCTGGAGAGCGGCACCGCTGTTCTGGACGATATCTGTCGCTTTGCCATTATCGTTGACTGTCAGCGTACCGCCTTCATTGATCTTTGTTTTTATTGCCTCTCCGTTAGCTGAAACTGTTTGTATTCCGCCGTCGTTAATTGTTGTCTCATTCGCCACACCCTCGACAATTTGTTCACCGCCGGTGAGCGTCGTGCCTGTCGCAGTGGCTTTTGTTTTGACGATCTCCCGTCCGCCCATATTGACCTGTGTTTTGTCAGAAGAGGTGTCTGACTCCACGGTTAACACGCCGCCATTTGCCAGCAGGATATTGTTCGCCGCACCCTGCTCGATGCTGAACGCGACGCCATCCGCGCGTGTTCCTGTGACCCGCGTCGCCCTGGTGGTTGCAACCAAAGCGCCCTGGCTACTCTGCTGTATCCCCGTTGCGCTGCCTTTCTCCCGCACATCGAGTGTGCCGCCGTCATTAAGCACCGAGTTTTCAGCCAGACCGCCCTCATTAACTACCTGTGAACCCCCATTAATAATGGAACCTTCCGCTGTCCCGTTTGCCATAATTTGTTGTAGGCCAGAGACGATATCGGTATTGATTGCCTTACCATAATTCTGAACGGTTTGCGTGCCACCATTGATGTGTGTTTTCTCTGTTGACCCACCATCAACAATTTGTTCACCACTTTCGATATTTGCTTCAGTGGCTAAACCATATACCGTTTGCTTGCCACCTTTGATATTTGCTTTATCAGAAGTGGCACTGGCATATATTGTTTGGGTGCCAGCACTATTGAGTACAGTGCCAACATCTTTTCCATAAACATCCATTTTGCCGTTGGCATTAATAATCGTGTCAACTGCGCGGGAACCAGTGACGACTGTTAATGAGCCAGCGTTTTCCAGCACTACATTTTTAGCTTCTGAATTCCTGATGTAGAAAGCATCACCATAACTGTTGGTTCCTTCGATAAGTGTTCCGGAGGTCGTGG
>SKFA01002106.1_pt1 | contig 10422 bp, 3 predicted proteins | sample 4820291 | NCBI WGS metagenome assembly SKFA01 (sample SAMN11008795, study PRJNA524170) | human gut metagenome | isolation source: fecal sample from pouch patient p30 | place: Israel: Tel-Aviv | reverse complement strand
GAGCAATAATGTATATCTTTGAAACGTAGCTAACAAGTGATTTGCATTATCCTGTGCCTTCTAAAGGGATCGAGTCAGTCGGTATTGGCTGTGAATGGGTGTTTGTCCTGGAGCGTAAAAATTCGCTTATGAGGTCTTTATGAAGGGAAAAACAGCCGCAGGAGGCGGTGCAATTTGCGCTATCGCGGTGATGATTACCATCGTAATGGGTAATGGCAATGTGCGAACCAACCAGGCGGGGCTTGAGCTGATTGGTAACGCTGAAGGTTGCCGACGTGATCCATACATGTGCCCGGCGGGGGTATGGACTGACGGGATCGGTAATACACACGGGGTAACGCCGGGTGTGCGAAAAACCGACCAGCAAATCGCCGCTGATTGGGAAAAGAATATCCTGATCGCTGAACGCTGTATTAATCAGCACTTCCGGGGCAAAGACATGCCCGATAATGCCTTTAGTGCAATGACAAGCGCGGCATTCAATATGGGATGCAATAGCTTACGGACCTACTACAGCAAAGCGCGAGGCATGCGAGTCGAAACGTCCATCCACAAGTGGGCGCAGAAAGGGGAATGGGTGAATATGTGTAACCATCTCCCTGATTTTGTGAACAGTAACGGCGTGCCCCTGCGAGGTTTAAAGATTCGCCGTGAAAAAGAACGCCAGCTTTGCCTGACGGGACTGGTCAATGAATAAACTCCGGCAGCTCCGCAGACTTTCGACAATGAAGTTATCGCTGGCAGCGATAGTTTTCGACTCGATTTTCATGGCGGTATATGTGCTTAATGAAACGTGGCCACTGGAACCGCTATTGTATGCCGGGCTTCGGCTGTGCCTGACATTTTTGAGCATGGCTGCGAGATTGATGCAGCAGAAAGAAACCGCTTCAGATTGTCCACGCCGCGCGGTGCGCAAATATATGGCACGCAGGCGAAAGCGATAATAGTTAACGATAACCCCGGCAGCCGCCGGGGTTATTTTTGGTGGTTATTTGAACGGATTGATTGAATTATTAAACGTGATGATGCTTGTCTCACGCGGTGCCTGGATGTTAGCCGCTTGCGGAACCTCCTTAATTTTCTTGGTGACAGGCAAGTTGCGTGCTCCAACTTTGATCAGAGATTCGAAAAGTGTGGCAACGATTTTTGCATCACCAGGTTCTTTGAGGCGGAATGCGTCTTTTTGGGCGGCGGAGACGAAGATCGGGAGGTTATCCAGTTCGTCTTGCATTGCTGCCAGCACATCGTCGCGGATACCCGCTGTTTCCTCCAGCAAAGCGATTCGCGCTTCAGCATCTGCGATCTTGGCCATTGCTTCGAGGTGGCGGCCCTGGCTTTCGAGTAGTGCGGTTTCCAGTTCTGCCGTACGCTCTGTCGCCTCCACCATCATTTCCAGTTCAGCCATTTTACTGTAATGGGATATAACGGCCTGCACTGACTCGTCAGAGTATCCATGCGCCGCCAGGGACTCTGCCAGTAGAGATTTAGAATCCGCGCTTTCAAACATTCCGGCGCTGGCAGGATGATCCAGACTGATATAGTTCGGCGTTGTCACATAATCCACACCATGGAAGCTGGTGGTTACAGCGATTTTCCCGGACTCGCGCCCGCCAGTGGCCCAGCTCCAGCCACCAGCTCGGCTTTCGATCATCGCGGCGACAATTTTACCCGGCTCTGTGTTAAGAATTTCCTGTGTATGGGTAACGATGCCGTTGTCGTCAACAGATATAGCCACTGTGCGGCACGCTGGAACATTGTCGATTACGACCGGGCGACCTTCCACCATGATCACGCTGGTTTCTGGTACTTCCAGTTTGCCAGTCAGCTGTCGGCGACCGTGACCGTAATAGCCGAAAAGCTCTCCAAGGCGTAAACCTTCCTGAGTTTCCTTGCTTTCAAGCATGGTCTTGACCGCGCTTAATACATACTGTCGCCCGTTCTGGCGACCTTTTCGAGCATTGCTATAGAGACAAAAGCGGTCAGTGACCGTTTTCAAAACATCAGTCATTATCGTTTCCCTCTTTAAAGACCGATTCAAGGATTTGCGCCAGTTCCTGTGGCGGTGTTTTGATGATGGAATCCATCAGGTGATCGTCGTCCTCGCTTTTCGCTTTCAGTTCGTTCACCAGTGCTTCAGAGATTTTTTCGTCAATCTCCAGCACATCGCTGAACAGGTAACGTTTGAATGCATCGGAATTGGCGAGGACGCTGTTATTGCTGACGGCATCGAGGATTTGCGTAACGATAGTGGCGTAGTTCGCCTGCGAGTCGCGGTTATCGTTGTGCTCTTGTTGCAGAGCGGTATTAACGGAGTGGAATTCGATTTTGTACGGGCGATCACCTTCCGGGTATACCTTGCCGTACTTGAAAGCAAGATGAATATCGATAGCCCGCTGAATGAACTCTTCTACGCCCTGCTGGATCCATGAGGCGCGCATGGCGGCCTGAATTGCCGTGCGCAGAAATCCACCTTCACCAAGCCCGCCGGACATTTGATCTGCCCACCCCAGGAGGGTGTAATCGAGGCCAAGTGCTGCCGCCAGCTGGCGCATATAGGTGAGAATGTCTTCAATGCCGTTGATGTCAGCCTGGATGGTCTGAGTATCAATAGTCATCTGTCCCTTGCCGTCGCCCATAATAGGCAGCAGGGTATTGGTCACCGTAGGCATGTTATTCGCGCCACGTGCGCGTCTTTCCATCAGGTCAGCTGCTCGTTTAAGCGTCTGAGTAATGGTGCGCGAATAATCGGCTGCTTTAACCGGATCCAGACTATTCATCGCCAGGCCGATGATTCGGTCAATTTTCGACGCATTAAAACGCGTTGCCTTCAGTGAGCGGATCGCCGAACGCAGATTCATGTACGGCTCGTAAGCGTATTCGAGCAAGCTGGTCCCGTAATTCTGGGTTTCAATCGGCGTGCGCTCTTCCGGATTATCCAGCAAGCTGTATGCTTTATGGCCAGTGTGCACAGGCATAAGGTTTGACTTAGGCCGCCAGTAGGGGATTTTCATAGGGATAATGGCCCACGGATCGGCGAAAACCATTTTCCCTGACGCGTCCTTCAGATAATCGCCGCTAAATCCCGCCAGGTTGCCGCTGACCTCGAACTCTTTGATGAAGCTCGGAAGGGTGTAATAGGAGCACTCAAAAGACGTGATCCCTATGCCTTCTTTGGCGTATGGCCTGACATAAGCCACCCCAAATACAGACATGATAAATGCCCACCCGGCGACCTCTTTGTTGATGGTTCGCCCGATGTCGTTCATCAGCTCGTCACACAACCCCTGCGCGGCGTCATAGTCACTATCGTTTCCGTTGTGTACCGGCACGATAGAGAAGGTTTGTCCTGTCTTCTTATCGAAAGAGAGCGCGTGCGTAATATGGATGTTCAGCGCGGTGGCGATCGTGCTGTAAACCGCCATTTCTTCGAGTAGCGGATAGCGTTGCAAGCGGTCTTCCGGCAGTTGAACTTCATCAAAGATAAAGCGACTCCCATCCACCAGCCCATCACCAGCCATGCCACTATCGCCCGGTTTGCCGCCTAAGAAGCCGGACAGTTGTACCGGTGCCCCTGCGCGAGAAAACAAATACCCACTTCCGCCGTGCACAGCCAGCGCGGACAGGAGGATGTTGTCCCGTTCTCCGTTGTCTTTAAAAACCCCCGCCAGCGCCTTCCTGACCGAGGATAGCGTGATTTTATTGTCTGCCAAGATTGCACCTTAATTAGAATAATTCGCATCGTGTTTGAACGGAATTTAACACTAGTCACTTGTTAAGGATTACCAATGAACAAGCTATCTATGGGTGTGTTTCGCTGTTCAAGTGTCAGCGAAATATTGAAATACATTAGGGCAATAACATCTCACCGAGCGCCGATTAAATACGGCGTGGAAAAGGTGGAAGGCAAAAGCTATGACCGACTGCGCCGGGAGGCGAATCAGAAGGCGATAGATTTGCTTAATTCGCTGGTGGACGGCGCGACACTGACAGATGAACAGCGCCAGATCCTGGCCGGGTACACTGGTGAAGGCGGCATTGGCGGGTCCGTCTCCGAATATTACACACCAAAGCCTATCGCTGAAGGTGTCTGGGAGATCATGAAGCTCTACGGCGCGGACGTAGGTAACACTCTGGAACCATCGGCGGGAACCGGCGTTTTTAATGAGACAAAACCGGTTGGTACGGTGATGACCGCGACTGAGATCAGCAGTGTTTCCGGTCGTATAAACCAGTTGTTACACCCGGAAGACAGCGTACAGATTTCCCCGTTCGAACAGCTGGCTATAAACACGCCTAACGATTCATTCGACCATGTTGTGGGTAACGTTCCGTTCGGCGGTCGTGATAACACACGCAACATCGATAAGCCTTACGCAGAAGAAACGGACATGGGGTCTTACTTCATGCTCCGCATGCTGGACAAGATAAAACCTGGCGGATTCATGTGTGTGATTGTGCCGCCGTCCATTGTTTCAGGTTCAAACATGAAACGGTTACGCCTGCGCCTATCACGGAAAGCTGAATTTCTTGGTGCCCACCGCTTGCCTACCGGTACTTTTGACGCAAACGGGACCAGTACAGTTGTTGATGTGGTGCTGATGCGCAAACATCCGGCAGAGATGGCTGAGAAAATCCCCCTGGTGGATGAAAGCACTCTCGAATCGGCAAATGTGCTTTGGCCAACGTTTATTTCTGGCAAGTGGTTTGAAAAGGACGGCCGCCGGTTTGTTCATGGCACCCAGGAAAAGGGCTTCCAGGGGCGTATTGAGGTTCGTGCCGACGGTCAGATTGATAACCAGGCTCTTAAAGCGAAGCTGATTCATCGTTTCGAAAGCCGTATCGACTGGTCTTTGCTCGATATGGCTGAACCGTCACCGACCGCAGACGTTGTTGGTGAAGGGGAAATGCGCCTGATTAATGGCGTATGGCAAAAATATGCTGGTGGTCGCTGGATTGAAGCTGATGCAGGGAAGGAACTTAAGATCGATGCTGCCAGTTATGGCGCGGATAGCTGGGAGGCTCTTCAGCGTAACCTGACTACAACAGAAGGCCGTCTCGGCATGACATTTACCCAGATGGCAAATGTCCGCGATAAGTACACCACATCAATCAGCGACGATATGGTGCAGCTGGTGGACTGGATTAACAGCCAGCCTGAAAAATACCGTGAACGCTTGTATCGCGGGGCGATGATTGGCCGGATGTTAATTGAATATCAGGACATGAAGGCCGCCGGGCATAGTGCTGAACAAATCGAACAGCAGCGCCTTTCTCTGGTATCCCGTTTGCAGGCAGAGATTGACCGTTTTGGTAACCCCGGTCGCGGTCCGATAGCGAAATTATCGGGGAGCGGTGCGCGCGCCTGGTTTGCTTTCCGTGGTGCAATTAAGCTGGATGGCACTATTTCTGACGAGCTGACCGGAAAACTGGTTACGCATGATTCCAGCGCCAGGTATGACTCCACCAGCTATCAGGACACCCTGCGTTATCTCTACAGTGATCTCACTCGCGATCCAATCCAGCTCGATGATTTCCGCCTTGCGTTTACCGGCGAACTGCCAGCCAGTGATGAAGAGTTGCTTAATTTATTGGCCAGCACCCCTGGTATTGCGGTTTCACCGTATGGCGGGATTGTTCCGTTCGCCCGCGCCACCAGCGGCGACATTAACGAGATAGTGGCTCCAAAACAGGAATTCCTTGCCACACTCCCCGACGGTCCAGTAAAGAACAACGTCCTTAATCAGCTGGCAGCGATCGAAGAGAAGCGCATCAAGACGCCAGCAGAGAATATCCGCTTTAAGCTCAATAGCCGTTGGTTCGACCGTTCCGTCATTCTGGAGTTTTTGCAGGAAAACGGCTATCCGGATCTGCGCTATGTGCAGTCAGTGCAGCTGGAAGGCGACGAAATGGTTTCTGACACCTATCACGGTGGTGATGGCCTGTTCGTCGGGCACCGATACGGTGTCGTCCAGCGTAAGGATAAAGAAACAGGCGAGATCCGCTACGAGTGGGACCGTAAATCAGGTGAAAACGCGACCGGGTTCCCGGCACAGCTGGAAAAGTATCTCAATGGTGCGCGTATCGGTGGCAAAGATAGCGCGACGGCGAACGGCTACCGCGAGCAGATGGCACTGCTTGAGGACCAGTTCAATAAGTGGATCAAGACGCACGATCGCTACGATGAGCTGGTTGCTAAATACAACGATGTGTTCAATAGCAATATCCCGTATGAACACTCTGGCGATCCGCTTGGGTTGAAGGGATTAAGCGGTAAGCGCCAGCCATTTGATTACCAGAATAGCGAGGTGCGCCGACTGTCCGAAGATGGGCGCGGCATCCTGGGCTTCGGCACCGGGCTGGGTAAAACCACGACCGCGCTGGCGCTTGAGGCGTTCAACTATGAGAACGGTCGTTCCACCCGTACTGCGTATGTAGTGCCTAAATCAGTGCTGGAAAACTGGTATTACGAAGCAAAAGAGTTTCTGAGTGAAGAGGCATTCAGTAACTACCTGTTCGTCGGTCTTGATGTGCTGATGGATGGCGATCAGATTCGCCAGGTGCCGGTGCTCGATGAGAACGGTAAACCTGTCGTTGGTGCAGATGGCACTCCAGTTATGCGCGATGCCCTAAAACTGGCAGATGAAGCCACTATCACGGCGCGGATGAACGCGATCCCGCACTCAAATTACCGTGCAGTCGTGTTTACCAAAGAACAATACGCCCGCACTCCGCTACGTGATGACACCGTAGATGAGCATGCACAGGATATGCTTTATGACTTCGTTGCCGCCGGGCGCGTAGCCAGCGCAATGGACTCCGACTCCCACCGCAAAGAGGCCGCGCGTCGCCGGGTATTGTCGGAGTATTCAGATACCGGTACCGAAAAAGCAGAGAAGTATCCGTACTTTGAGGATATGGGCTTCGATAGTGTGATCGCTGACGAAGGTCACAACTACCGCAATAGCTATAAAAATGGTCGCGAAGCGTCACAACTGGCCTATCTGCCCACCAGCGCGGTGGCGCAATCGGCGCGGGATATGGCAATTAAAAACGCGTACCTGATGAAAAAGAATGGTGGGCGCGGACCGGTTCTCCTGACTGCAACGCCAGTCGTTAACACCCCGATCGATGCATACAACATGCTTTCTCATGTGCTGCCGAAGGAATACTGGCAGAATATGGGGATCTACGGTCCTGATGACTTCGTTAAATTCTTCGGCAAGACCAGGCTGGAAACGGTACAGAAAATCAGCGGTGAAGTTGAAGAAAAAATGGCGCTGGTGGGCTTTGAAAACCTTGATGCGCTGCGCGGCATATTCCATCGCTGGACAACGCTTAAAACGGCGGAAGACGTTAAGGATACCGTGGAGATCCCGGAACTGGACGAACACCAGCAGGATGCACCACTTACTGAAGAACAACTGGCGGCGTATGAAGAATTACGCCAGCAGGCGGAAGCGGTGGCCAAAGCCAACAATGGCGTAACGACCTCGGTCGATGAAGACGGAGTGATTGAGCACGAGAAAGCCCGTCCGATCTTCTCAATAATCAGGGATATGGACCGCGTATGTACTGACATGGACCTGTACTATCGCCGGATCACCTATCGTTTCCTGCCGGAGTACGCCGATGCGGTGCAGCAGCTGGCGGACAGTTTGCCTAAACAAGCCACCAGCGAAGACGACGACAGTGATGATTCAATCACGCAGCAATCGCAATACTCCCTGATAGATAAGGGCGAGTTTATTCAGTTGCAGGTTCCGGAAGCGTTCGAGCAGGAAGTGAATAAGCGCCTGGCCAGGTTTGGCATTGACGAACAGACCGTAACTCACCCCGTTACGCCCAAATACGCGAAGCTGATTGCCACGCTGAAGGAGTTTTTCCCGGAAGGGAAGCAAATCATCTTCACCGACGAAAAAACGCAGCACCAGAAGCTCAAGCGCATTATCTGCAATGCTCTTAACCTTGAACCTTCAAAGGTAAGGATCCTGAATGCTCAGACGGTTGCCGAGGCAGGTAAAACCGGTAAGAAACTGAAAGCGGTTAAACCGCCGAAAGAGTTACCGGATGAACCAACAGATGCACAGATAGCGAAATACAACGAGCAAATGGCTCTGTATGACGCCTATATCGCGCAGCAAAATGAAATGTCGTTGGGCGGTCTGGAAAAGATTGCAGCCGACTTCCAGGAGGGCCGGACTCCGATCATCATCTGCAACAAAAAGGCAGAGGTGGGTATCAACCTGCATCGAGGAACGACTGACATCCATCATCTGACGTTGCCATGGACACCAGCCAGTGTCGCACAGCGGAACGGTCGCGGTGCCCGAGTTGGCTCCAACCGTGCAAGCGTTCGCGTTCATTACTACTGCGGCAAGGGTTCTTTCGATGAATACCGACTGAAGACGCTGAAGCGTAAAGCAGGCTGGATCTCCGATATCCTCCGTTCAGATAAGTCAGAAATGGAGAACGCCGACGCCAACGATATGATCGAAATGCAGATGTATACCGCTAAGGATGATGGCGAACGTCTGGCAATGATGCAGGTTCAAATGGATAAGGCGAAAGCCGCGCAACGCGCCCGCCAGAAAGAACAGGCCGCTATCGACCTTCAGAACTACATCAAGGCGCAACATGCAGCTGGCGAGGATGTTGCGGCTCTTACCGCTGAATTAGAGCGAAGTAAAGCGGAACTTGAAAAGACCACCGCCGAGGTAGCTAAATTTAAACAGGCGGTAATGGCCAAAGCAGCTGATAATGCAGACTGGAAGGCCCGCTGGGGTAGCGTCCATCACACAGACCGTACGTTGTTAGCACATTATCGCGCGTCGTTGAAAAGCGCCATTCAGCGCAAGGCTAATATCACTCAAGCCATCTCCCGCTATGAGAAATTATTGAACCGTACTCAGAAGGCCGCGACGGATATCAAACGCCTGCGCCCGCTGGTGGAGGATGCAATAAATAAAGGCATTCTGGATGTTGATCCTGATCTGGTTAACCATGCGAATGAGTTCCTTGTTATCGGCGATCGCTCATGGCGTGTAGGCCAATACTACGATTGTGCCGGTGATATCGTTCGCATTAAGTCGCTGGACTTCGACAGCCAGCGCGCAGACGTGGAGATCATCTTTACCTTCAAAGGCACCAAATCGGGTAACTGGGATGTGAAGACGCTGGATAAACAGGTGGATGTAACTCCCGATGAAGATGCTGTTATGCAGAAAATCAGTGGTGGCGTCTCCATCGCCGGGATTAACGACATCATTTCCTGTGACGATTTCTACCGTTTCCAGCAGCGCGGCATGATCAAAATCACTGACTCATACGGCGTTCAGACTACAGAGTCAGGCTATAGCATTGATTTTGTTGGTACCTATACGGACCCACTGAAGCATGCGGTTTACCCGGATCGCCGTGACGGCGCGCTGAAGTCGTCAATTGCAAAATGGGTGCTTGGTATGATGTCGGAAGGGAATAACCGCCAGGTCCGTTTGGCAGAAGTATTCCTGACTGAACTGTTTGGCTCCAATTATGGCGAAGTAATCGCGTCATACGGAGATACGCTATCCCCTGAAGCAATTCAGGAGAAAATAGCGGATGCGATCGCCAGAATGCCGGAGAAAACAAGCCAGGGGGCTACTCGTAACGGGGATTCTGAACTTGAGGTCACCAATGCCATTTTCGGTACCCATGAGTTCCGGGCGTCAGATTATGAGATCACCACAGCACAGTTTGGCACCATTGGCATTTACAGCAATAAAGACGAGATCAAGCAGGCAATGGACGCTGCAAGCGCGCGTATTGCAGCAGAACGGAAAGCCAATCTGAATCATGCAGTCGCCGCGCTGACTCAATCGTGGGTAACAGCAATCAGGGAGGCCGCCACCACAGGGAAAATCACACCGGCAATTGCGGATGTCGTAAACGACGGCTCTAAATTTATGGATGCCTATCAAATGGATGCGGTGCAGTTGCCATCAGCCTATGGGCAACTCAGCTATCGCATGACCTACAACCTGGTATCAATGTTTTCCGACCTTGCCATCCTTGGGCTGGTGGACCTTAACGAGGTTACGCCGGAATTGCTTAGCATGCGCAAGAATCATGTTGAGATATTGCAGAGAATTAACACGGTTCTTGCCGGGCGCACCGATGAAGAGAAACAGGCCGACGCTGATCGGATAAACCTGGCCCTAGGCAACATCACGGAGGAAGAAATTGCCGCCAGAAACGAGAAACAAGAAGAGTTATCATCAATACAGGGTGATGCCACCAGCATAGCTCAGTCTCTTGGTGGCTTTGTTGAATAAATCAGATTTCGGGTAAGTCTCCCCCGTAGCGGGTTGTGTTTTCAGGCAATACGCACGCTTTCAGGCATACCTGCTTTCGTCATTTTGTTCAGCGCTCGTACCAGGGCCATAG
>SKFA01002094.1_pt1 | contig 10476 bp, 8 predicted proteins | sample 4820291 | NCBI WGS metagenome assembly SKFA01 (sample SAMN11008795, study PRJNA524170) | human gut metagenome | isolation source: fecal sample from pouch patient p30 | place: Israel: Tel-Aviv | reverse complement strand
GTGCCGCGTTTTTGCCGCTTTTTTCTGTGCGCTGTCTGCCGCACTTGCGGCGGTTTGGGTCGGTTTTTGGGCTTTGCGGCAAAGGTTTTGCTTTTTCCATATCCTGCCATGTTTTTACGAAAGGTAAGTTTTGCGGGATGCGTTTTTCAAAAAACACAGTCCGCAGGGGGCACAAGATTCATATTGCAAAGGTGAAATTTATTTTTTTCCTGATTTTTCTTATTATTTTCTCAAAAGACTGTATTTTTTGTTGCGGTTCTGGTACACTGGATGTGATAAAAATAAGTTGAAGAAACTACGCCGATGTCCGGGGCAGTGTCTCCATCTTTGTGAAGGAAAGCGAGGGATCTCATGAAAAAATTCCTGAAAACGCTGGTGGTCGGGCTTTGCCTGTTCACGCTGCTGTGCTGCGCACTGCCGGCTGCATTTGCCGCCGACACAACTTCAGGGAGCAAAAAGGAAGAGAACGTGTACGCCATTGGTATGGATGCCCAAGGCGGCATCTGCTCCACCGTGGTAACCTACACGAACCTGTCCGGCAAACTGGAGAGCACGCCCGAGCAGCCTACCATGACGGGCTACACCTTTGACGGCTGGTACACCGAGCCGGTGGGCGGCAGCAAGGTGACCACCTCCACCGTGTTCACCTCCGACGCCACCATCTACGCCCACTGGACTGCCAAGGTCGGTACTTCTACCGTGCCGCAGCCCACCACCCAGCCTGCCGCCCAGTGGCAGAAGTATGTAGGCCCTGCCCTTGTGGCCGGTGCCCTGCTTACCACCCTGCTGGTCTCCACCATGTTCTGAACACTGCTGTAAACACAATGACACCATTGAAGAAAGGGATCTTACCATGACTACTTCTACCATGAAAATGCCCGCCAGCTATTCCACCATCGAAGCCGAGGAGATGACCTATCTGGACGGCGGCGCCAGCAACGCTTATCAGTCCTTCCTGGACATCGGCAAGGTGTTCAACTACATTGCCCGCATCTTCTCCGGTGCAAGCTCCATCATCAACAACGTTAACGTCATCTACCAGTCCTTTGTATCGCTGAACAGCCTGCTGGGCAGCTTCGGCAAGTAAAAGCATCACCCCAAAGTTCAGATCCGGGAGCCGCGCTTTTTTCGAAAAGTGCGGCTCCCGTTTTTCGTACACGCTGTAATTCAGTGCATTACTGCGCAGAACTTCACGTTCCAGAATTGTGAACAACCTTTTTAAGTTTTTTGGGGGTCAGTGGCCGTTTTTTGGGCTTTTTCTATATAAAAAGCAAAAAAATGCGATATTTTTTTGGCTTTATCTCTTGATTTTGTGTCTGATTTGTTATATTGTTGTTACATGGAATGTGCTAAAATAAGGTAGTTTATAAAATACCCTTCAGACCGCGTAAGAATCGTGGCTGCAAGCGCTCTTTCAGGTATTTTTGTTAAGTAGTTTCGTAATCTTCGAAAACCTTTTCGTTCTTTATGTTTTGGGAGTATGTACGCAAATGGCAGATCGTGAACTGCGGCGGATGCACCGCGCTGAACTGATAGAGATCATCTATGCGCTGAAGCAGAGCGAGGACCAGCTCAAGGCGCAGAACGCCGCGCTTACCGCGCAGCTGCAGGACCGGCAGCTGCGGCTGGAAAGTGCCGGTTCCATCGCGCAGGCCGCGCTGGAGCTGAACAACGTGTTCGCCGCCGCGCAGGCCGCCGCCGATGACTATCTGCACTCGGTGCAGGCCAGTCTTGCGGACACCAACGCCACCGCCGCCAATACCCTTTCGCAGGCGCGCAGCGAGGCCAAGCGCATTCTGGAGCAGGCACAGGCAGACGCCGACAGCCTGAAAGCGCAGGCGCAGCAGGAATGCGACGCCATGACCGCGGCCGCCGCGCAAAAACGCACCCAGACCGAGGCCGACTGCAAGGCCATGGTAGAGCGTGCCGAGCAGGAGGTGCAGCAGCGCTGGCAGGCATTTGACCACAAGGCCAACGAGCTGCTGGACCAATACCGCAGCACAGACGGCCTGCCTTCGGAGGAAACATGAAAAAACGCGATATCCGGTTTGCTTCCATCCCTTCCACCGAGGAAGTGGCCGCAGAACGTGAGCGTCTTGCGTACCAGAACCGCTACCAGCGGGTGCTGCGCAGTACGATCTATATTCTGGTGGTGGTAGCCGCAGTAGCTGTGCTGCTGGCTACGCTGTTTCTGCCGGTGCTTCAGGTCTCCGGCGACAGCATGTACCCTACATTAAATGATAAAGACATTATCCTGCTGGTAAAATCCAACCACATTGAAAACGGCGAGCTGTGCGGGTTTTACTGGCAGAACAAGCTGCTGCTCAAACGCATCATCGGGCAGCCCGGTGATGTGATCGATATGGACGTGAACGGCGTAGTCTCGGTAAACGGCGTAGCGCTGGACGAACCCTATGTGGACGCGCTGACCGTGGGCGAATGCGACATCCGGTTCCCCTATCAGGTGCCGGAAAACCGCTACTTCGTGCTGGGCGACCACCGTGCCACCTCCATCGACAGCCGCAGCAGCGTGATAGGCTGCGTTGAAAAAAGCCAGATCGTGGGCAGGGTTTTTCTAAGGGTATGGCCCTTGTCCAGCTTCTCGTTGATCCATTGACCCCGGGAGGAGGTATTTCGTTATGAACGACATTCTTAAAACGTACATGGAGCGGTTCCGTGAGAACCGGCACACCCTGCGGCGCTACACCGCATTTGTGCTGGCACTTGCCATGATCACCACCCTGTTCGTCAACTGGCAGCTGCATGGCGTGGGCATCTCGATGACCGCGCAGTACCAGTGCGGCGAGGAGGAGCACACCCACACCGCGGATTGCTACACCAAGGTGCTCATCTGCGGTTACGAGGAAGGCGAGCTTGAAAATGCGGACGAGGTGGCCGCCGCTGCTGCGACCAGCCAGCCCACTGTTGAGGCTGAGCCCGCGCCGCTGGCACTGGAGCCGCAGATCGAGTTTGTGCCCCACGAGCACACCGAGGACTGCTACACCGAGGTGCAGACCCTGACCTGCATGGAAGAAGAGCACGTCCACGGTGACGACTGCTTCGATCCCGAGGACGGCACCCTGATCTGCGAGAAATTTGAGCATACCCACGATGAAAACTGCTATACCACCGAGTACGAGCTGACCTGTGGACTGGAAGAGGGCGAGCTTGTGGAGCAGGTGGTGGAGCCCACCCAGAGCGCCGAGCTGGCGGCTATGGCTGTGGCCGAGCCTGTGGCACTGGCGCCGGCGGTGGACACCGTGGAGCCCATCTACCACCACCACACTGACGCCTGCTACGAGGAAGTGCTTACCTGCCCCCTGCCGGAGCATCACCACACCGTAGCCTGCCTGAGCGACACCTCCGCCGACGTTGAGACCCCCGAGGAGTGGCAGGCCGCCAACGCCGAGGCCGTGATGACCGGCAACTGGGACGAGGATCTGGTCAGCGTGGCAAAGACCCAGCTGGGCTACGAACAGAGCGAGAAAAACTTCGAGATCGACCCCGCGGACGGCGTGACCCTGCACTACTACTCCCGCTACGGCCAGTCTTACGGCAACCCCTACGGCGAGTGGGATGTGATGTTCCTCTCCTACTGCCTGAAGTACGCCGGTATCCCCCAGAGCGCCATCCCGCAGGAGGCCAGCGTGCTTTCCCTGCGCAGCTCCATGAGCGACATGGACTGGCTGCTGGACGGCGAGGACGGCAGCGCCGCCAATGTGGGCGACATCGTTATTTATAATAAGTACGTCACCCGCACCGTGGCTGTGGACAGCAGCGCCGATGGTGCAGCGGACGATCTGGACGACCAGTTCAGCATGGACGCTGAGGGTGAGAACGGCGCAGCGCTTGAAACTTCCGGCGCTTCTGCGTTGGATGCAGCCCCTGCCGCCGAGGATGCCCCCGCTGCCGACAGCGTGATTACCCCCGATCTCCCCGACACCGCTAACCCGGAGCAGCCCGCCGCAAAGCCGGTGGACAGCACCAGTACCTCTGCATCCGGCGCGGACACCCTTATCCCCAGCGTGGTGTCCCCCGCTGCCGAGCCGCAGACCACCACCGTGACCGACGCTCAGCCCGTGGAGACCGTGGGCATCGTGAGCGAGGCGGACGACGACACCCTGACCGTCATCTCCGGCGACGTGGACGGCAAGGTGGCTGAGGTCACCCTTTCCAACGCCGAGGTTCTGGCCGTGGTGGATGTTGCCGCCGCCCAGTACGCAGACGAGATGCTCTCCTCTGCCGTTGACGGCGCACTGAAAGCCCCCGATATGCTTACGCTGGCGGGTGAGCCCATGACCGTAAGCACCACGACCGTTGGCTCTGCCTTGGACGGTACTAATTATGTTACTGATTTCAAGATTCAGAAGCAGCAGGGCAGCCAATACGTTGATGTTGCCACCAGCGTTGTCACTGACCAAATGCACGGCTACCTTGAACTGAAGGATATTCCGGCTCAGGACATTGCAAGCCATGACTACAAGGTTAAAGTAGCTTTGCCGGAGGCTTTTGACTTGCAGAGCGTTGCTTCGGAAACTGGCGACTTGATCGATCCGAACTATACCGGTCCAAAGGGCAGCGTTTGTGGCACCTACCAGTTTGTAAAGGAAAACGGTAAGTGGTACGTCCTGTTCACCTATGACCGTGATTTTATTCATCAGGATCAGGTGTCGAATACCACCAAGGTCAGAAGTACAGTCAACTTTGATTTCCGGTGGGACCAAACCAAGGTCACGACCGGCGGGAGCAATGAGTTTAAGGTCAACGAAAAAGCAAAGGTCACCATTTATATTAAGCGCGAAGAAAGCACCACGCCCGGCGAGGAAAAGAAATTCAGTCTGGATAAACAATCTGCCGGGCTTAAGTACGACGGCAAGAATGCTTACGTTGATTACACTGTAAAACTTACCCTGAAGGAGGACAGAGCAGCCCCCCTGACGCTGACCGATACACTCACAAATCCGTCCGGGGTACCTTCGACTATGTTGACACCTTCCTCCAAGTTACTGGCCCGGATGGTTCTGCGCCCGACATTTCTTGGGCAGATACCACAGGTAGTACGGGCAAAATGATCACCTTGGGCACTAGTGGTCAGACCCTGCAAAAGGGCACCTATACCATCACTTACCGCGTCAAGGCTGATAATTTTGGCAGCACAAGTTACAACGGGGACTATTTAAAAAACTTTATCAAATTTGGTGATGATGTAGAAGGTACTTCCACCTCTATCAAAACAAAGGATATTGAAAAATCGGGCAAGCTCAGCAAAGACGGCGAGATCATCACATGGACTGTCAAGATCAACAACGGTGACGTCATGCGTTATCTGCCTAGCAACGCTAAATTTACCGATACGATCGACACAGATCAGGAATTTGTTGCCGGTTCTTTCAAGGTCACAAAGACCGATGCAGACGGCAACAAGACCAAGCCCACAGCATCAGATGTCTACGACAGCACAAACAAGACCCTCACCTACCAGCTTGCGGAAGGCTTCAACAAGTATGAGATCACCTACCAGACAAGGGTCACAAAAGCTATCCCTCTGACCGGTCTGGATGTCAAAAACACCGGCAATCTGGAGGGCGATGGGCTGGACAGCAGCTCTGAAGGCACTGTCCACATCGACTCGGATGTTCTTACCAAAGAGGCAGTTGGTGAGCCGACTAATAATGGTACAGAGGCCACCATGCAGTGGAAGAGCACCATCAAACCGACAGATGTCAGCAGCTATATTTACTACGATTACAGTAACGCAGTGCAGGATGCAGACGGTAAAAACCGCAAGGCGCAGGAGATCGACCTTGCCTCTATTGTGGTAAAGGACAAGGATGGGAATTCTGTTTCCGTTACGCCCGTCGCATGGAACTCCGGTGAAACAGATGATTACGACAAGGATCTGGGTCTGTTTATGATAGACTTTAAAGGCATTACTGCATCCGGTCCAATGACCATTACCTACACAACAAAATGCTCTATCGTCCAGCAGCTGCCAGGCTACGGTGCAACGGTCAAGAACCACTGCCGCATCAATAATGGCACTGTGGCAACCGCTGAGCAGAAAATTACAAAAGGCTCTGACACGATAAGTTACTTCTATAAGTATGCTTGTGGTTGGAATTGGACGAACATTCAGAGCGGCAGTACTACCCTGCAGCCCGGCCAAAAGCTGCCTTGGACGATCGAGCTCAACGCGGATGGAGTGCTGAAATGGGAAAATGACACCAAATGGGTCATTACCGATACCATTCCCCGCGGTCTGGTTCTGGACGAAAGCAGCGTTCAAATCAAGAACCATGGCGTTGCCCTGCCCGCTACATCTACAGTCACCAAAAACGCAGACGGAACCACCACGCTGGTAATCACCATGTTGCCGGAGTCGTTCAGTTATACAAATAACGGTGTGACTGAGATCCGCAAGCAAATCAATATCACCTACGACACTACGCTGGATCCTAAATGTACCGACATCTGGAATGACAATACCGCATCGTTTAAGAACGTTGCCAAGTTCGAGCGCAACGGCAATACGATAGGTGATACCTCCTTTACCGAAACAGTCGAGCGCAAAGTTGTTGGCAAGAGCGGTACTTTTGACGAAACCACCGGTCTTTTGACCTATCAGGTCAAGCTGAACCCCTACGGTGCAACGCTGAATGGCGGCGAGCCTATGGTCCTGCAAGACGTCATGACCGTGCCCTCTGATTTGTGGGCTGATGGGTCTGGCACCAAGCGTGTAACGCTGGAAGGCATCTCTGTTTTTGATGCCAATCTGCAGGCAGATGGTACGCTGGAAGCAACCACATGGCGTGCAGACCTTACCTGTGTAGCCGGAAAGTTTGATGACGATGCCGCCGGAAATAACGTTGACACGTCCACCTACTATTCCAAGTACAGCAGCAATAGCAGCCACCAGCTTAAGGCATGGACAATGGTACCCGATAGCACCCCGCTTGTGCTGGTTTTCCATTACCGAGTTAATACGGAAGGTCTGGTTAAAGGCAATACCTTCACCTTTGAGAACACTGCAGAACTGAATGGCAAGTGGAAGAACGAGCAATGCAGCACCAGCTTTACTTCCAGTTCGGGAGCTTCTGCCGGTATCGACTTCAACTCCAACCGCTTGACCATCGTCAAGTACTCCGGCACGCCAGACAAGGTTCTGCCCGGTGCAGAGTTCAGTCTGGAAAAGTATAACGCTACCACTGGATGGAAAGGCGAAAAAACTGATATAGTGACCAACACCAGCGGCAACGTAACGCTTGGCAGTCTGGACGTTAACACCTTCTATCGCTTGAAGGAAACACAAGCGCCTGATGGTTATCGGACACCGAATAATTACCATTATTTTGTAATTTCTGACAATAGTCACAGCTACACGGCCTCTGGCGTTCCCGACTTTAAGAGTACAGATACCTTTAGCGAGTACAAGTTGGCTGAAGGGCAGATGTTTGGCAGCTTCTACTACTACTGCGAAAACACCCCCAATGACAACTCTGACTACGTTCTCCCCTCTACCGGCGGCACCGGTACACTCCCGTATACAGCCGTGGGCGGCACAATGATGCTGACCGCGCTGGCATATAGTTTTATCCACCGCAAGCGCAGACGCGAAGGGAGAGCAGATGACTAAACTGCACTTTTCTGCTGGCGTGCCGGGGCTGAGCCCCCGCCCGCCCAGCGCAAAGTTTACGCGATAGACCAAACAAAACTACACCCCTACCCCCTGTGCAAAACGCAGGGGGGCGGCAAGGGGCAGAAAAGAAAGGGGCTTTTTTCATGAAAAAAGCAATGAAAAAACTCATGGCTGCGCTGCTGGCAGTTGCCATGGTGTGCGCCATGGCGATCCCGGCGTTTGCATACAACACTTGGGAGACTGAGGAGGACCTCAACCAACTCCACGGTTACAGCGCTTTCCAGATCTTCAAGGGTGTTATTAGTAAGGACAATGAGACGCTTTCCAACGTTGGGTGGGGCAGCAGCATCACTAAGCCTGACGAGTTTCTGGCGCAGTTGACGGCAGATCCTACCATCGGCGGTGAGTTTAAAACTAATTTCACTGCTCAGGACGTTCTTGCGGTTATCAGCAAATGGCATAATTCCGATGATTACAGCATCGCTTTTGCGCGCGTTGTATGCCACTATCTCTACCCGGATGCCAATGCAAACCCGAAACCCGTCATTACAGATCACACCGGTGGCATCAACATTCCAGAGTCAGGTTATTATCTGATCGTTGATACTACCTACTTTAACCTTCGCGATTTCTATCATGCCTACAATTCCTTCTTCCTGCTGAATGTTCCCCAAGCACCCTATGTCGTTTTAGTTAATCATAAGGTTGTAAAGCCCTATGTTGAGAAGGAAGTTTATGACGATCAGGATGGCACCAACGAAGCAGGTTTTGGTTCCAGCGCTGACCATGCGATCAACGAAGAGTTCCAGTTCAAGCTGATTGCTACCTTGCCCGCAAGCAGAGACAATGGCCGTGCTTACGATTACTATGACGAGTACGCTGTTTTGTTCAATGATACCTTGTCCAAGGGCATTACTTATGACAGACTCGATAGTGTAGTCATTGAATCCAAGGGCATTCCCTATGATATCACCGGCGATTCTTCGAAGTATACCATTGATACTACCGATCTTGAAAGTCATAACTATTTTGTGGTAGGCATTCCTGATGTCAAAACCTGTGTTGAAGATCCAAGGTTCAATTTGAATGACGGCGCTACTATTACGGTCACCTATACTGCACACCTGAACGACAAAGCCGCTGTCAATACTACAAGTGGCTCTACCGATAACAAAAACAAAGTACAGCTCCAGTACTCTAATAACCCCAGAAACAGCGCATACTGGGGCTTCACTCCCGAAAGCGAAGTCCGTGTGTACACCTACCAGCTGAACAACACCAAGTATCACGATGATGATAACGAGAACAACAAGCTGGAGGGCGCTGGCTTCCGTCTGTACAGCGGTGAAGCTTGCAATGATGAAGATGAGATCAAGCTCAAAAAGAATGCTGACGGCACTTACTCTCGCTACTTTGGAACTGAAGATGGCGAAGAAATGTTCTCTGACGACAAGGGCCAGTTTAACGTTAAGGGTCTGGACGCCGGTACTTACTACCTGAAGGAGACCACCCCTCCCACCGGTTACAGTGCCTGTGACAAAACTAAAATCGTCATTTCTGCAACGCACGACGAACACAATGTTAATCTGTCCGGTGAATCCAACCTGAATAATAAAATCATCAACAAAAAAGCCGGCGGCATTACCCTGCCCTCCACCGGCGGCATCGGCACTACCCTGTTCTATGTGGTCGGCGGCGGCCTGATGGTTGCGGCCATCGTTCTGCTGGTCACCAAGAAGCGCATGGAGAACAAGTAAGCTCCATTTCCCCCAAGAACCCGGAGCAAAGGGGCTGCAAGGCCCCCGCTCCTATCCTTATAACATTAGGGAGTAGCCCATGAAAAAGAACAAAAGCACCATAATATTGATCCTCGTCTTTTTCGTGGGTCTATCCGTGATGTTATACCCCACTATCAGCGATTACGTCAACCAGCGCAACCAGTCCCGCGCGGTGGCAAGCTACGCGCAGGACGTGGACAAAATGACCGATGCGGATTACAGCGCCTACTTTGACGCCGCCGATGCCTTTAACGCACAGGTGGCCGCCAACGAAAACGCCCTTTACCGCCCGGATCAGCTTTCCGGCTACAACGACACGCTGGATATTACCGGCACGGGCATTATGGGTTACATCACCATTTCCAAAATCGGCGTGGAGCTGCCCATCTACCACGGCACCAGCGACGGCGTATTGCAGATCGCCGCAGGCCACTTGGAGGGCACCAGCCTGCCGGTGGGCGGCGCGTCCACCCACGCGGTCATCTCGGCGCACCGCGGCCTGCCCAGCGCAAAGCTGTTTACCAACCTCGACCAGCTGGAAGTGGGCGATACCTTTACCATCACCGTGCTGGACCGGGTACTCACCTACGAGGTGGACAAAATCTCCATCGTGCTGCCCACCGAGGTGGACGAACTGAAGGTGGTAGACGGCAAGGACTACGTCACCCTGATGACCTGCACCCCCTATGGCATCAACACCCACCGGTTGCTGGTGCGCGGCCACCGTGTCACCGCCCCGGAGAACCTCAAGCGCATCCGTGTTGCAGCTGACGCCACCCGCATTGAGCCCATCCTCATTGCGCCGCTGCTGGCCGTGCCGCTGCTGCTGCTTTTGCTCATCGGCCTGCTGGTCTCCGGCAGAAAACGCAAACAGAAATGACAAAAGCCGCCTGAAATACCCCCCGGCATAGACAGAGCAACCCCAGAGCTCTGTTTGTGCCGGGGGTATTTTCTCTCACAAAAAATTCGCCGTTTCGTAGCTGAAACGGCGAATCAAGTCTCTATTCTTTTACGGTGTGCGGATTATTTTTTCAGACGATGGTGCAGTATCACATCTTCTGC
>SKFA01002092.1_pt1 | contig 10479 bp, 7 predicted proteins | sample 4820291 | NCBI WGS metagenome assembly SKFA01 (sample SAMN11008795, study PRJNA524170) | human gut metagenome | isolation source: fecal sample from pouch patient p30 | place: Israel: Tel-Aviv | reverse complement strand
AATCCATAGGATTTTTGTGAATATCTTTTTCGATAGTATTGCGAACCAATTCGCTATCACCAAAGATATCAAAGATTTCATCATCACCTGAGAAACCAAGCGCACGAACCAAGGTCGTAAATGGAATCTTACGAGTACGGTCGATACGAGTATAAGCGATGTCTTTTGAGTCGCTTTCAAGTTCCAACCAAGCTCCACGGTTAGGGATAACAGTCGAACCGTAGCCCACTTTACCGTTCTTGTCTACTTTGTCGTTAAAGTAAACACCTGGTGAGCGGACCAACTGAGAAACGATAATACGTTCACCACCATTGATGATGAAAGTACCCATTTCAGTCATGATTGGGAAATCACCAAAGAAAACTTCTTGGGTTTTGATTTCGCCTGTTTCTTTATTGATCAAGCGGAAGGTTACAAAAATTGGTGCTGAGTAGCTAGCATCGTGGATACGAGCTTCTTCTAGCGTGTATTTTGGTTCCTTGATTTCATATCCAACAAATTCCAACTCCATTGTGTCTGTGAAGTTTGAAATTGGCAATACATCTTCAAATACTTCCTTAAGACCGTGATCTAGGAAATCTTTGAATGAATCCGTTTGAATTTCAATCAAATTTGGTAAGTCAAGAACTTCTTTGATTCTTGAAAAACTACGACGGGTACGATGTTTCCCGTATTGAACGTCATGTCCTGCCAAGATGATTCTCCTTTGTAAATAAGTTCCAAGCCTTGTCAATCAGGCTTTTCTAATCGTCATATGGTTTTAAAAACCCCTATCACCGTGTCCCTTTGACGAATTTTCAGAATCTTTAAATCTTTGTTACAAGCACTCAAAAACCTGAAAAAAAGCACAAAAAGAGCAGCTAAATCTGACTTTTTCAGAAGATTTAACTGCTGTGAGCCTTGTCTGGACAATATTTCAGACAAAACCTACGACAAATGATTATTCATATTATACCCTATTTAGCTAGATTTTTCAAGGGGATTAACGATTTTTTGACAAAATCTTTTCCTATAAGAAATACTGGCTTAATCGTAACAAAATTTGTTGCGATTTTTTCTTTTATTTTAATTTTAGGAAAACGCTTGCATCTTATTTTACTAAGTGCTATACTGATAAAGAAATTCATTTATAGGAGATTGATTATGAAAAGAACACCATCTCAAACTGAGAAAAAAATGATTTATGGTATCCGTTCCTTGAAGAACGGAACTGGTTCTGTCCTTATTGGTGCCAGCATTGTCTTGCTTTCTGCTACAATGCCAACTATTTCGGCCAACGAAAACCTTCCTCAAACTCAGGAAAATACCAGCGCTGTGACCAAGGCCCCTACTGAGACCGAAACGAGTCAAACTCAAACGGAAACGCCTATTTCTGAACAAAAGAATGCAAACGCTTCCCTTGATTCTAAAAAAGAAGCTCCAGCTATGGAAACTACTACAGCGCCAGAAACACCCAAAACAGAAGATGCTACTACAAGCCAGGCTAACAGCACTGCAACGCCAACTTCAGAACAAAAACCACAAGCTGACACATCTTCTGAAGAACCCATCGCAGACAACCACTTCCGCATCCATGTAAAAAAACTCCCTGAAGAGAACAAAGATTCTCAAGGTCTTTGGACTTGGGACGATGTTGAAAAGCCGTCTGAAAACTGGCCCAATGGAGCCAAGTCCTTCAAGGATGCCAAGCAAGATGACTACGGCTATTACCTAGATGTCAAACTCAAAAATGAGCAAGCCAAGAAAGTCAGCTTCCTTATCAACAATACCAAGGGGGATAACCTGACAGGGGACCGTTCTGTAGAGCGCCTCTCTCCAAAAATGAATGAGGCCTGGCTAGATGAAAACTACAAGGTATACAACTACCGTCCTCAGCCAGCAGGAACTGTCCGTGTCAACTACTACCGCACCGATGGCAACTATGACAAAAAATCTCTCTGGTATTGGGGCGATGTCAAAAACCCAAGCAGTGGAGAATGGCCTGACGGTACTGACTTTACAGCAACTGGAAAATATGGCCGTTACATTGATATCCCACTCAATGAAGCTGCAAGAGAATTTGGATTTTTATTACTAGACGAAAGCAAGAAAGGCGATGATGTGAAAATCAGAAAAGAAGATTATAAATTCACTGATCTAAAAAATCACAGTCAGATTTTCCTCAAAGATGATGACGAAACCATCTACACCAACCCCTACTACGTTCACGATATCCGTATGACTGGTGCCCAACACGTGGCTAAATCTCGTATCGAAAGCAGTTTTTCTACCCTCGTTGGAGCTAAGAAAGACGATATCCTCAAACACTCCAGCATCACTGATTACCAAGGGAATAAAGTAGCTATCACAGACGTGGAAGTGGATGAGGCAGGTAAAAAAGTGACCTACATCGGCGACTTCTCTGACACTCAACACCCTTACACTGTCAGCTACAATTCAGACCGCTTTACCACACGTTCAAGCTGGCGCCTCAAGGATGAGTCCTACAGTTACGATGGGCCACTCGGCGCAACTCTAAAAGAAGATGGCAAGCGTGTTGACCTCACCCTCTGGTCTCCAAGTGCTGATAAGGTTTCCGTTGTTGTCTATGACAAGAAAGACCCTGAAAAGGTAGTTGGAACTGTCGCCCTTGAAAAAGGAGAAAAAGGAACCTGGAAACAAACTCTGGATGCAAACTCTGGTCTCGGTATCAGCAACTACACTGGCTACTACTACCACTACCAGATCGAGCGCCAAGGTAAAACTGTCCTCGTTCTTGACCCTTATGCCAAATCATTAGCGGCTTGGAACAGTGACCTAGCAAAAACAGATGCCGCTCATAAGGTCGCTAAAGCTGCCTTTGTCGATCCAGCGAAGTTAGGTCCGCAAGACTTGACCTATGGAAAGATTCGTAACTTCAAATCACGTGAAGATGCCGTTATCTATGAAGCTCATGTGCGTGACTTCACTTCGGATCCTGCCATCGCAAAAGACTTGACCAAACCATTCGGTACCTTCGAAGCCTTTATCGAAAAATTAGACTATCTCAAAGACTTGGGTGTGACCCACATCCAGCTCCTTCCAGTCTTGTCTTACTACTTTGTCAATGAATTGAAAAACCATGAACGTTTGTCTGCCTACGCTTCAAGCAACAGCAACTACAACTGGGGATATGACCCTCAAAACTACTTCTCCTTGACTGGTATGTACTCAAGCAATCCTAAGGATCCAGAAAAACGTATTGCCGAATTCAAAAACCTCATCAACGAAATCCACAAACGTGGCATGGGTGCTATCCTGGACGTGGTCTACAACCATACTGCAAAGGTTGACATTTTTGAAGATATTGAGCCAAACTACTATCACTTTATGGATGCAGACGGAACTCCTCGTACCAGCTTCGGAGGCGGCCGTTTGGGAACTACCCACTACATGTCTAAACGTGTCTTGGTAGACTCCATCAAGTATCTGGTTGAAACCTACAAAGTGGATGGTTTCCGTTTCGATATGATGGGTGATCACGATGCGGCTTCAATCGAAGAAGCGTACAAAGCTGCACGCGCCCTCAATCCAAATCTTATCATGCTAGGTGAAGGCTGGAGAACCTATACTGGTGATGAAAATACGCCTGTACAACCTGCTGACCAAGATTGGATGAAGAAAACAGATACTGTCGCTGTCTTTTCAGACGACATCCGCAACAACCTCAAGTCTGGCTATCCAAACGAAGGTCAACCCGCCTTTATCACAGGTGGAAAACGCGATATCAACACTATCTTTAAAAATCTCATTGCCCAACCAACCAACTTTGAAGCAGACAGCCCTGGAGATGTTATCCAGTATATCGCAGCCCATGATAACTTGACCCTCTTTGACATCATTGCCCAGTCTATCAAAAAAGACCCTAGCAAGGCTGAAAACTACGCTGAGATCCATCGTCGTTTGCGACTTGGAAACCTCATGGTCTTGACTGCTCAAGGAACTCCGTTTATCCACTCTGGTCAGGAATATGGACGTACCAAACAATTCCTTGATCCAGCCTATAAGACTCCTGTTCCTGAAGATAAGGTTCCAAACAAGTCTCACTTGTTACGTGACAAAGACGGCAAGCCATTTGTCTATCCTTACTTTATCCATGACTCTTATGACTCTAGTGATGCTGTCAACAAGTTTGACTGGACCAAGGCTACAGATGGCAAAGCATATCCTGAAAATGTCAAGAGTCGTGACTACATGAAAGGATTGATCGCTCTTCGTCAATCTACAGATGCCTTCCGACTCAAGAGTCTGCAAGACATCAAGGAGCGCGTCCACCTCATTACTGTCCCAGGACAAAATGGCGTTGAAAAAGAAGACGTCGTCATCGGCTACCAAATTACTGCTCCAAACGGCGATGTCTACGCAGTATTTGTCAATGCAGATGATAAGGCCCGTGAATTTAATTTGGGAACTGCCTTTGCCCACTTGAGAAAGGCTGAAGTCCTGGCAGATGAAAACCAAGCAGGACCAGTAGGAATCGCTAACCCTCAAGGTCTCGAATGGACTGAAAAAGGCTTGAAATTGAACGCTCTCACTGCTGTCGTTCTCCGCTTGTCTCAAGGTGGTGCTATTGTCGCCCCAGCTGTGGAAGAAAAACCAGAATTTGATCTTTCTAGCCTGGACGTTGAACCAGAACAAGGCCGAGCTCAAAGCCTAGCAGCTAATCCTGAAACTCAAGAAACTGCTGCAGAGGCTCACTCTCAGAACCTCCTTCCAAACACAGGTACTGAGAACAAATCCCTTCTTGCCCTTGCTGGATTCAGCATCCTTGCCCTTCTCGGACTTGGATGGTTGATAAAAAACAAGAAAAAGAAATAACACTCAATGAAAATCAAAGAGTAAACTAGGAAGCTAATCGCAGGCTACTCAAAGCACAGCTTTGAGCTTGTAGAGAAGGCGAAGCTGACCTGGTTTAAAGAGATTTTCGAGGTGTATAACCTAGCCCTCCTATAGAGAAAACACCCCATGGTCAGAAGAATCTTCTAGTCATGGGGTGTTCTTTTTATGATACACTTAGCTATCAAATCATATATTCTACACTATAGCTAGCATCTGATAAGATGCGAGCCAGGAACTGCTTGGTTCGTTTTTCCTGCGGACGACTAAAGAAATCGTGGGGATTGTTCTCCTCTACGATACGGCCTCCATCCATGAAAATAACGTGGTTTGCGACATCTCTAGCAAATCCCATCTCATGCGTGACGACCACCATGGTCACACCTTCTCCCGCCAACTGTTTCAGAACATCCAAAACATCTCCAACCAACTCAGGGTCTAGTGCCGATGTTGGTTCATCCAGCAAAATGACCTCGGGCTTGACGGCAATGGCACGCGCAATTCCTATTCGTTGTTGTTGCCCTCCAGATAGCTGAGAAGGGTAGTAGTCTTTATAGGCCAGTAAACCAACTTTTTCCAAGGCAGATTCTGCACGTTTGAGCGCTTCTTCCTTGGGAACTTTACGAGCCACTATTAGGCCTTCTAGAATATTTTCCAGAGCAGTTTTATTTGCAAAAAGATTGTAGTGTTGAAAAACAAAGGCTGTTTTTTGGCGAATTTCTAGAATGTCTTTCTTGCTTAATTTGGATAAGTCATAGGTTTTTCCTGCCAAGGTCAAACGGCCACTATCAGCTTTTTCTAAGTGGTTGAGACAACGGAGAAAGGTCGTTTTCCCCGAACCTGATGGCCCTAGGATAACGACGACATCCCCTCGGTTGACCTGGAGATTGACATCCTCCAAGACCTGCCTCTCTCCAAATGTTTTTGCGATATGTTCTACTTGTAACATCCTGTCCTCCTATACAAAACGCGCGCTAGATGCTTTTGCTCTCTTTTCTTTTTTCACATAGCCTTTCTCCAGTAGGGAGAAGCCCCACTGAATCAAACCACAGATCAAAATATACTGCAAAAAGATCACAAAATATGACTCAAAATACTGGTATCCGTAGGACGCTTCTACACGAGCAATAGCGGTGATATCCTTGATGGTCATAACAAAGACCAGGGAAGTCCCTTTGACGATATTGATCACCAGATTGACCAAGTTAGGCAAGGCTGAGCGCAAGGCTTGAGGAAAAACAATCCTTAGATAAGCCTGGGTCGTAGTCAGCCCAATCGCATGTGCTGCCTCTAGTTGTCCCTTGTCCACCGTCAAGATGGCTGAACGCAAAATCTCCGATAAACTCCCGACTGTCATCAAACTATAAATGATAAAGGCATAATAGAGAGGATCAAGCTTGAAAATATCAAAGTCACTTCCTATGCTTTTGAGAAATTGATTCAGCAAACTTGGAAACAAACTATAAAAGAAGAGAATCAATAAAATCGGAGGAGTCGCTCGGATAAAGGCCAGATAGACCAAAGAAAAACTCCTCACACCTCGAACCTTGTAAATCTGACCCAAGGCTAAAAATAGAGCCGGTAAAAAGCTTAAGAGCATAGCCACAATCATGATAATCAAGGTGATTGGCACACCCTTCAAGGTCTCCAGAAAGGTCTTTACAATATAGTCTATATCCATTTCTTACCTCCCTTTTGTTTCCAAAGACTTCTCAAGCAAACGACTCAAGCTAGAAATAACCAAGGCAATCCCCCAGTAAAGAAGCGCAACTGCCGTATAGGTTTCCAGAGAGTAGTTCCCTAAATTGCGACTGATCAAGAGATTGCCTGCCCCCATAACATCAACAAAACCAATCGTATAGGCCAAGGCAGCATCCCGCATGAGATTGAGAATAGCGGTCGTTATATTGGGAAGAGCAACTTGAAAAGCTTGGGGAAAAATGATTCTCCAAAAAGTCTGACTTGGAGTCAAACCAATACTAAGCCCGGCCTCTGTCTGCCCCTTTGGAATAGCTTGATAGCTCGCCTTGAAAACCTCGGCAACAATAGCCGCAAACAAGAGAATCATCGTCAGGAGAACAAAAATAGTTTTAGACCAGTTGTTGATATCCAAACCAAGCCACCATTTCAGAAATTCTGGCAAGCCATAAAAGACTAGAAAAAGCAAGACAATCGGCGGTGTACAACGTAGGGTAAAGATATAGCCTTTGGAAATCGCTGCAAAACTCTTGTCTTCTCCTACTTGCGCCCAGGTCAAAAGACCTCCAAAAAGGGAACCAAGAAGAGTGGTAAAAAAGAGAATGAACAAGGTCATAGGAAGTGCCTGCCATAAGGTCGGCAAAAACTGAAAGACCTTGGAAAAATCATAAGAAACCATGCAAAACCCTTTCTAGTCTTGGAATTTCTGGCCTAGTCTTTGTCTACATAACTAAAGACATCTTCTTTAAAGTATTGCTGAGATAGCTTAGCAAGCGTGCCATCTTCTTTCAACTCTTTGATTGCTTTTTCGTATTCTTTAGCGAATTGCTCACCATTTTCATCACGGTGAATCAAGGGATAAGTTGGAATACCCTTGTATGGGAACCAGCTGAGTTTATCCGCATATTGGTGGTAAGGGCCATCTTCTGCGGTAACTGCTTTTTCAAAGGACAGTTTGATATCAAAGAAGGCGTCATAACGTCCTTCTAAGACCCAGGCATAGGCATCTGCCACTTTAAAGGATTCAGCTGCTGTTAGCTCAATCGGTGCGTCCTGATGTTTTTCATTGTAGCTGGTGATGACATTCCATTGAGCATTCTGTGGAGAGATGGGAACCAATTTCCCTTTATTCTTAGCAAAGTCATCAATGGTTTTGTATTTCTGTTCATCTTCTTTTCTGACAGTAAATCCGATGATGCTCGCTCCGACTGGTTCAGATGGAATGACAAACTTTTTAGCTCGTTCTTCTGTGTACCAAGCTCCCTTGGTTCCGATGTCATACTTGCCTGATTCCAGACCAATCAAAAGGTCGTCATCACTGGTACCCGTATATTCAAATTGATAGTTTGCCAACTTCTCATCAACAGCCTTCAAAACAGCTACTTCATAACCATCTGATTCCCCTTTTTCATTGACAAAGTCATAAGGTACATAGTTTTGTGTATGGGCAACCTTCAAGGTTATGACTTCAGCAGACGAAGCCGTTTCTCCCTCCTTGGCTGGAGCGCCAGCTAAACTTCTCCCGATAATCGTCGCCCCAATTACTGCAACAACTGCTACACCACCGATAATCCATGCTTTTTTACTCATCTTTTTCTCCTTTAGTTTTCAAGCGCTTCTCTCACCCACTGGATACGTTCAACTGCGATATCACTTGGAATGGTACAATCTGCCCCAAGTACCAAGCCCTGTTCCCCAGCTTCTGCAACTAGTTTCTTTGCCTCAGCCTGAATGGCGTCCTTGCTACCAGTATACAGCAAGCCTGTCTTGCCATTTTCAAATCCTCCAAGAACCGTACGTCCCTTGAAAATCTCACGACCTTCCTTGAGAGTGATTCCCTCTGGTCCCACAGCCCAGTTAAAGACTTGGGCTGGATAGTCTGCAAAAAGGTGAATATCATTTCGCGCCCCCTCGTAGCCACAGATATGAAGAACAGTGACGCCACCAACAGCACTAGCCGCTTCCAGAACCGTTATCTCGCTAGGTGCAATGACGGCTTGATACTCTGCTGCCGACACTCGTTGATCTTGGATACTCTGCACGCTGAGGTAGATTCCATCAGCACCAGCCTCTTCGATAACAGCTCGGCTGAGACTCGCAATATCCTCTGCAATCACATCCAACACCTTCTTCAGAGCTTCAGGATCTTCCACCAGAAAGTCCGCAATAAGGTCATCGCCACCAGACACTTCCCCCAGCAGCCACTTGAGATAGGTCACAGGAGCAAAAATATTGTAAATCGCAACGATATCTTCTGTAAATTCTTGCTTGATTTTCTTAACCAAGTCCACTTGCTCTTTTATCCAAGCGTGCTCTGGTCCGAGTGGTTGAATGGTTGCCAATTCTTGAAGTGATTTTCCTTTGGCAATCGCTGGATTTGGATAAGCAAAGTAGCCATCACTCATGAGTTTGATAAAGTCTGGCTGAACTTCTCGGATAAAGCGCTTATGTCCCTCGATATTCTTCTCGATAATGACTGGATTTGAGAAACCGTGTAGCCATTCGTCTTCGGATGTAAAATGGTGCCAAAAGCCAACTGGCACACGTTCAACCTTTTCACCTCTAAATGCTTTTAAGACCCATTCTTTTTTTTCTGACATTCTTATTCTCCATTTCTTACTTTTTCAACTAATAAACTGCTTGCGATATCATTCGAGCGTAGAAAGGGGAGACTGGACTTAGAAAAATCCTGAACTCCACGACATCTCTCTCCATTTTTACAATGCCCATTTTTTACGACGCTTATGGCAACCAAGGCCAGCAAACCGACAACTGCAATGAAGATGCCCCATCTTTTACTTTTCATAGCTCCTCCTTTTAGAGAACAGCTGCCTGCCGAATCCAGTCCAACCTCTCTAAGTCAAAGTCATCTGGAACAGTACAGTCAGCTCCCAGAAGAACTCCTTTACTACCAGCTTCAGCCAGCAACCGTCTTGTTTCATTTTGCAATTCCGCCTTGGAACCTTGATACAGCAAGCTTTTCTTGCCATTTTCAAATCCACCTAAAACAGCCTTGCCTGGAAACAACTCTTGCCCCTGTGTCAAACTAACATCCTCATGGTGGGTTGCCCAGTTGACCACTTGAGCTGGATAGTCCTTAAATATCGTCACATCATTGCTCGCACCTTCAAATCCACAGATATGTAGGATATTGGTCCCACCAACCTGATTGGCTGCCTCCAAAACTGCTATATTGCTCGGTTCGATATAGGTTTGATAGAGTGCTGGTGTGATGCGCTCATCTTGAATTTCCTGGGTGCTGAGATAAATTCCGTCAACTCCACCTTGCTGGATGATTTTCTGAGTTAGGATAGCAATATCTCCTGCGATCACATCTAGAATCGCTCTGAATTGCTCAGGATTTTCAAGCAATAGATCAGCCACTTCTCTATCTCCTCGCGAAGTTTCTGTACGGAACCAGCGCTTGAGGTAGGAGATCGGCGAAAAGATATTGTAGAAAGAAGCAATCTCTTCAGTAAAGGTCTCTCGAATCGCTTGGATCACTTCCACCTGTTGCTGAATCCATGGGTGTTCCTCACCAATCGATTCAATAGAAGTCAGCTCCTGAATGCTTGAAACCTTAGGACTATAGACATTACTTGGATAAAGGAAAAAACCGTCGCTCATAATTTTGACAAAATCAGGACGAATCCTTTCCACATAGTTGCGATGCCCATCAACACTTTTTTGAAAGATACGTGGATTATTTAATCCCTGCCCCTTTTCTTCGAGTGTTACAAAATGAAACCAAAATCCCACAGGAACTCTTTCCACTTCATCGCCTCGAATCGCTCTAAAGACTAGATCTCTTTTACTTGCCATACCTTTCTCCTTCCATTTGGATTGAAACCATCTTACCACTCCTTTTCCCCTTTTCCCAATATATATTGACTATCAACTCGATTGGAAATTTTTATATCTATAAAG
>SKFA01002091.1_pt1 | contig 10481 bp, 12 predicted proteins | sample 4820291 | NCBI WGS metagenome assembly SKFA01 (sample SAMN11008795, study PRJNA524170) | human gut metagenome | isolation source: fecal sample from pouch patient p30 | place: Israel: Tel-Aviv | reverse complement strand
ACGCAAAGTATTTTATACTATTCGCATCCAATCCAAAGGCTTTCAATATTACTTTCTGGTTCGCTGTTACTGCATGATCCAGACGGTATATATTGTCTAACTGACATTTGTACTATTCTGCTGATATAATCATCAATGTCCTGCATAATACAATTCTCCAACTGTTTCCTGCTAAGATTATATTCAGTAAAAAATGGATTCTGAAGAATTTCTTCCAGTCTCTGGATGTCAAAATTCATCCAGTTATTTTCCTCGTCTGGATCGATAGAATTCCAAAACATTGAAGTAACAAACTCAGAGTACATATCCAAATGACTAATATAGGAATCATTTTCTTCTGATTGAGACTTTCTAACAAATATCTTCAACCGTTCCATATCCTGCTTGTCAGCAATTGAGCAATAACACTCCAGCATTTCCAATAGATTTGAAAATGGATTCACTACTGTTCTTGTTTCTTTTTCCCAAAGCAGTTTATCAAATGAGATAAATTTTATAGTCTTTATACTACGAACCTTTTCTACTTTTGTTGGCATATCTCACCTCTCAAATCAGTCATCAATAAATCTTAAGATTCTTTTTCCTCCTGCTGTTGATAACCCGACCTTTATCCTCGTAACCCAGACGAAATGAAAGCATGAATAGTAACCAAGAATTTCCATCACATCATCCCCAACGACGGGATACCTTTATTTTAGACCACGGTCCATATTTTTTCTTTCCATTTACAATTTTATATGCTCTGACTTTAATTTTTGACCGTGCAACAGTAGAGCCAGCTTCTGAATGAGAACATTTCTTTGTTTTAATAATCCGCCACGGTCCCCATTCTCCCGCATCTAATACCTCTACCTTAGCCTGATATCCCGATGCTCCGGCAACGCGTTTCCAGGTAACCGTGTATTCCAGCCCGTCTGCAGGCAATATCGACCATCTTGAATCCTTTGTTTTCTTCCATTCACGTACTACAGGTGCTTTCAGCTTTGTAGTTTTAACAGCTGCATCCGTCGGCACTGGATGTATAGTACAAATCACCGACAATATTAAGCACCATAATAACCCTTTTTTTAAGATATTTTTCATTTTGCGCCTCTTTTGATATTGATAATAAAATTATATATCCTATACAGCAAAAACACAATATACCTGGACTATTCTTAACATTTTTAAGATCTGTATATCTCAAGATATTACCATATAGATGGAAATTCATATGGCAAATCCACAATATCTTTAAATGAATCAAAAACAAATCAAGCATCAGCATATCTAAGGATTCTTTCTCTGGGATATATCTGATGCTCTTTGTCAAAACTACGAGGTTACTTTCATTTCTACATCGTAAAACCAGGTGAACTGGAACAGGTGATCATGTGTCAATGCCCTCAACGGGCTTACTTTCATTTCTACAATATGGCTGCTCATTATAGAGAGTATTTCAGAACTAGGTGTCAATGCCCTCAACGGGCTTACTTTCATTTCTACCAATTTAAACAACAACGGAACTACAGTAGGAAGATTGTGTCAATGCCCTCAACGGGCTTACTTTCATTTCTACTCTTCACAACCGCTATGGTAGAGTACATGAATGCAGGGTGTCAATGCCCTCAACGGGCTTACTTTCATTTCTACAGTGTACCACAGCAGAATGTCACACAGCAGTGTGTCAATGCCCTCAACGGGCTTACTTTCATTTCTACGTTCATATTGGTTATATTTTGAAAGATGAAAGAATGTGTCAATGCCCTCAACGGGCTTACTTTCATTTCTACGGTAGCCTCTCGGAACCCTTGATTTTAGCGGCTTCCGAGAGCTATTTTTGCAAGTAATTAACAGAATTTTCTGTAAATTACCGTTTTTACTGCTTTTTTTGTGCTCGTCCAAAAATCTATCAGCTCATACATTATTATCATATGCCCTCATAGCTCTTTTGTCAATAAACTCGTACTATATAATTTTCAGATAAATTTTTCTGGTTTCTCCTTCTCCTTTACCACCGAAGTAACAAGAATGCGACGCACAGTTATTCAATCTTCTCTTCATCATTAAAGCCGGGAATAGTTTAGCGTTTTTCCACTATAGCTTTACAACGCTTTTTACAAAACGCAATTCCATATGCAAGAATATCATTACGTCCATCTTCGCGGAGTTCTTCATCATATCTATGTTCTCTGATCTGAGCAAGTGCCCGTTCACACGCTTTATCAAGTTCCTGCATGGATCTGGCATACTTCAATTCGATAATGATTCCGACATCCGGGTTTTTCGGCTTCACCAGAATATCTGCGAATCCGTCGCCAGACTCCCGGTTCGATTTCACTGCCCAGGCAGAATTGCTTTTCAGGATGCCAATCAAAATGCCGTGATAGAAATTTTCCTTTTCCTCGTTTCTTGCCTTTGTATCCAGAACACTGATTGTTTCTCCAAGAAGCATTGTCAGCTCTCTCTGAATATCCTCCACTTTTCCCTCAAGAAATCCTCTGTTAATCTTCTCTGTAGATACTCTGTCATTAGCAACTACCCGGTGAACCTCACATGGCTAAAGTCACGTGCTTCCAGACGCTTTAGGCGTCAGACTAAATATCGGCGGATACGCCTGTAACTTAGGTCTGCACAGTTATGTGCTTTTTCCATGTCAGATATGGCTGGTTCCCACATTACAGGTAGTCCGCTGTATATCTGCCTGTATCTATGCTGCTTTTAAGAGTTCCATTTCTGAATGGAGTTTCCTCAGATCTGCATAAACACATGAGGTCCTACGCTTTACAGGAGGGACTTTTGCCTCCAGCAAAGACCTTTCCGTTGCCGGAAGGGGTTTTAAAAGTTCCCTTATAAAATATCTGGCTCCTATATTATAGGATGCTGACAGGTCACAATTATATCGTTTTCCTGTCTGGAAAGTACAGAGGCTGTGATTTTCCCGGTCACGTGTTACCGCCCCGGAACCATCATAAGCCAGTCTGCTGGTATTCCATGCACAGATCCGGGATATCCGCATCTCCAGATATTCGAACACGATCACATCTGCATGGTTTTCTTCCGCATATCTTACAATCGCACCTGCAGTCTTTTTACCCAGTTCTGTGTTCAGACGTTTCGTATATGCCCATCTTCCCTGTGTCTGCGCAGAGCCATGTTCCCTCTGGAATCTGCGGATCCGTCCCAGTGTGCGGTACATCCGGTCTTTTTCACTGGGATGATCTATAAATCTTCTTCCCAGGACAGTTCCGTCTGCCCGCATGATGGTACAGACCGCATCGGTATTGATCCCCAGATCCACACTGCAGATGATCTGTTCTTTTACCGGTGTTTTCGTCAGTGTTACTTCTTCTGTATAGGAAAAACGCAGAAAATACCGGCGGTGTCTCTTTTCCAACGCAGGGGCCGATGCCTTCTTTCCTTTCCAGTTCCTGCGAAGATATTCCATATCGGTACGTTTTAAATATACACGGAACCATTTCCAGTCATGCCCGTCGTACAGTTTCAGATATGCTTCATCTTTTCCTTCTGCTCCTTCGCGGTACATCACATCCCGGTAAAAGACCGGCATGGCATGGTTCCTGCAGGTAAGTTTCGGCCTTCCGGGCAGCACTCCGGTCTCTTTCCACTGCCCCAGCCGGGTCTCATACGAAGATACATTTCCAAGCGCATGCTGGATCGCGGACCTGCGGAGGTAAGACGGCATCTTCGGAAAACGAAGGTCAAAATCAAACCGGGCTGTGTTTTTCTTCGTCATGTGTACCATATGCTCTGCGGTATTAAAACGCTTTTTTGTCTCCGGGATCTCCCTCAGTTCTTCCCAGACCTGTGCGTAGATCTCTGTCAGGTAACTGACTGCCTGACGATAGATCTCCATTGTCTGACGGACCGGGATATTCTGTTTTCGTATCTCCACACCATAGCTGGATACTGTCCGCATCTTCTTCCACCTTTCCCGCAAAAACAAACATTTCCGGAATGATCCCTGTACTCAGGGCTTTCTCTTTTCTTTTTCCTTCTGGCCTTCGATATAGGCAGATACCTGCTCACGGCTCCGGTCACTGACTGTAACGGCACAATAAGACGGGTTCCACAAATGTCCTCCCCACAGTTCTTTTTTCAGCTCCGGATGTAAAAGGAACATCTGACGTGCAAGATTCCCTTTCATGATCTTGATCATATCTGAAATATAAAACTGCGGCCGGCAATCCACAAGCATGTGGATATGGTCCGGCATGACTTCCATTGCCAGGATCTGAAACCGATACTCTTCTGCCAGATCCTGCAGCATCTTTTTGCATTCCAGGTCGAGCCCATCTTTTAATACTTTCTTCCTGTATTTCGTACACCAGACCAGATGATACTGCAGCGAATATACATATCCTCTACCATATGAAAGCTGATTTTTATTTATATTAAATATATCTTTTTCCATGTCTGTATTATACCATATGCATTTCTTTAAGTAAACATTTGTTCTGGATATTTTTTATAAAAATTGCGCGTCTAACTCATCACTAAGTAACGAGAATGCGACGCGCAGTTATTCAATTTTACAGATGCTTTCTTGCCTTCATCGTCACATAGTACACCAAACCGCCGAGCACTCCACCTACTGTGTTGTAGAAGATATCCGATAGCTGAAACGTACCCAATCTAAACAATAATTGCAGCATCTCAATGCTTACCGAAAAGATGAACGCTATCTTCCCGCTATACCACAGTATCTTCTTCCAGCCGTTTCCTGTCTTTTCTTTGAATGTCCACATCACTACCGAACAAAACGGCACCATCATGATCACATTCTCTATGCACTCAGTTGTAAGTTTCTGTTCGCCGTTCACTGTCTCCCAGATGCCCCAGCCACCCATGACCTTGGATAACGGATTCATCCACAAATTACGATTCAATAGTGTTCGGAATAAAATCATCGAAGTCACAAAAAACAACAGAAACAACTTCCGAAAGAACACGCTCTCTTTGAATTTCTGATACCATGTCACTATGGCGCTCTTCCATCCTTTACCTGCTGCAGCAGGCTCATATGCATACAGGTAGAAAAACATTGCCAGGAAGGAAAGAAGAAGCGAGAATCCAAACGGCTCATAGAGAGCAGTCAGGATGTTTGTGAGGATCTTTCCGAGTAAATCAATCGTTTCTTTCATCGTCGTTTACAGATCGCTGAACAGGTCAGTCTTATACACGCCGTTCTCCAGCATCCTCTTGAAGCTATCCTTTACTGCTGCGACATCCTCATGATAGATCATGCCATACCATGTATCATTTGTTTTCAGAACCTTCACAGACATCTTCCCATGCTCCAGCAGTTCACCGATGAAGATAGGAATCAGATATTCTGCCTTTAGTGGATTACCCGGCACTTCCTTCTCGAAGAATTCTTTGAATCCCTCTTCCAGCGTTGTAAGGAAATCAGGAGTTAAACCCCACATATTCATGGAAACCAGAGAATCAACATCAACAGCCATTCCTTCTGCCTCTGCTCCAGCTGCGGTCTTTACAATATTCTTCGTTTCCACAACCTCGGTCAGGTTGTAATCCTCATTCATCTTGCAGATACCGCGAGTCACGCCACCGTTATCAGACAGCGTGTTCTTCAGCACAAAACCTGCCATACAGGACTTGCCGCCATTCACCAGATACTCATGAACAGCCTTGAAACCTTCTTTGCCATAGTAATCATCTGCATTGATGACGATGAACGGGGTCTTGATGACCTTCTTCGCTGCAAGCACGGCCTGACCAGTTCCCCACGGCTTTGTACGGCCTTCCGGCAGAGTCCCCGGAATATCGTTAATGTCCTGGAAAGCATAATCCACCGTCACATCAGGTATTTCATGGGGTCTGACCCCGAGTACACATGGCATGATTAGTGACAAACTGAGAAATCAGCAACAGTCAGAGACCTGCCCTTTGCACAGAAAGGTGTAAAAGGCAGACCTCAATATGAATGATTATTTGCTTACAATATATCAGAAACCAGTAAGTCTGAATACCATTAATTCACTTGCGGATTCATCTTCTCGTTTCTGTGTCATAAGAAGCATTGCAGAACCATCGTCTGCGACTTTCATATCTTCAAGCCAGGGATAGCTAGTTCCGAAAATATCGCTGCATTGTATTTTGCCGAGAAGAGTTCCGTCTTTTGACCAAAAGTAGAGTACTCTGGCATTTCCATCTGTTGCAATATATCCGTTTGATGTCTCTGCTACTCCGGTGATGTAGCCAAAAGAAGCAGAATCATCGGATGGATCGCGACCAAGAAGCAGCTGTTGGTTTCCATCCTGATCATAAACTGCTATTTTATATGGGGCATCATCTCCGACAAGACATCCGTATACCATAATATGTTCATTTCCGATCTCAATCAGACTGACTTGTTTAAAAATACCGGTTCGTGCTTCGTCATCATCCATTGAGGTTAAGATCCAGGGTTCTTTGAGTATGGTGCCATCCTGGAATGTTATTTTCTCCGTATCATTGCTATAGGAATAGGCCAGTCCCCACGCTCCGGACGGATGCATGGTCAGGTTGCCGCTTATGTCATGCTCTGTTGTGGTCTGTTCATCTTTTATGACGATTCCTTTTTTTGCTGAGAGAGAAACATAAAGTTTTCCATTAGTATCTGCAGATAGATCATTTCCTTTCTCATTCATTATATCAGAGGACAGAAGATTCAGGGAGTTTCCCGTATATTCATAAGTTTCCAGAGTGTTATACAGCTGATGATACATCCGGTCTCCGGACAGTGCAAATCGGTGGTACATGATCTCAAATCCGGCCTGGGAAACATTAAATGGAATATACTCTGGAGTGATGGTATAATCTCCAACAGTTACACTCTGCAGATTGGGTGTATATGGAGTTCCATCCCAGGGGTAAGGTGCTTCTACGTTTCCCCTGTCTTCTAATTTCAGATCCAGATTATTAAAAACATTTTTGGAAGAATCATTTTCTTCTCCGGAAAGAGTAATGTTATAAGTAATACCGGATGGTTCATGACGATAGATATAGTAAGTTCTTTTAAAGTTGTCTGTGATTCGTATATAATCTACACCACCCAAAATGGTCTTTTCAATAGCCCCATCCTTATAGTCATGAAGATCAATGTCAGAATCCAGCAGATGTTTGCGGAAAGCGTAGCTTTTTTCTTTTGTTGCTCTAATGGTAATATTGTTTTCTGAGTTGTCTTTGTCAGTTCCTTTAAATACCTTGACAGAACAGGAATGTTCGTAATCACTGATATCATCTGGATTATAACTCCAATCGTCTGGAAGGTTAAGCTTGAATAAGGCTACATCAATTGTGTTGTCATTTTCACCATAAACGGTGAAGGTGCTTCCGGCTGTCAGAAGTACAAGCCCGATCAGCAGGGGAAATATTGTCCATAATTTTTTTCTCATATACTACACCTCTTTTCTGTTATGGATTATTTTGTATTTTTATTTTCTCAGATCCTGGTGATTTTGTCACTGACATTAGTGACAGGTAAACATAAAACGGTTTGCAATAGGGTATTTCATAGGGTCTGACCCCAATGTTTGACCCCAATGTTTCCTTCTGATTGCCTGTTGCAAATGAACTTCTGATATATACATACAATTTGTCAAATAAAAATTTTGTGGCATCACCGCAGGCTTTACGGTGATGCCACATATTTCAGAAAGTTTTCCCACTTTATTTGATTTACAATATCTCTCCTATTTTACCTTAAAAAGATTATAGGCATCTTCATCATTGCTGTCCATATCCTCTGCAATCTGAAGCATCTCCCGATATTCGGATGCCTGAACTGAATCCTTCGGGTTAAACTGAACATCTGTAGGAAGCACAGCTATGTATTTCTTATCTGCACTGCTGCCCGCCACTGCCCAGCTTGGAAATTCTTCATAGGAATTGTCTCCCCAGTCATATGCCATGATCGTAAGTACGGTCCCTCCGAAACCATCTTTCTTTGCACCTGAATGATAAATTTTCAGAGTGGTGTTATTCACAACCTCATACTCCCAGTCAATATATGCCGGAAACTGCACAGAGAAATAGTCATTCTCCAGAATCGTGTCGCCTCCGTCCGGAGTATACTTGAGATTAGATGCAATATTAAATCCTGAGTCCGCTACAAGATAATTTTTATTTACATACCCTTCAATTCCATTCTTAGAATAACCATACCAGTAATCTCCATCAAGCCAGCCGCTGACATAGAAGATATCTCCGTTATACAGCTTATCAATTTCATTAGAAGCATCAAAAGCCGGAGCCGATCTAACCGCCAGATATCCCTTCTCAACCTGCACCACATAAGGATCTGCAGCCTTCGTCTCCGCCCAAGCAGGCTGCACCAGAAGCACCAACGCAAGAAAAACTACTGTTAAACTCTTGATAAATGCCTTCATTTCATACATCTCCTTTCTTATCTGTACGTTGTTTCCGTAGTTATATTTATAATATGATTTTAGAGGAATACATACATGATGTCAACGTGCAAATTCTGCTGGAACGGTACGCTCATTTTGAAATCATCGGTATATCTATTCTGCAATTGCAATTTCCAAAGGAAAATAAACATATCCCTTGCTGTATTTTTTCCCTTGCTTTATATATAAAAACAGTTCACTATTCCACCGATTATTTATCAGAAGATTTGTAATATCATACGCCGGATTATCCTCTTTAAACTTTATTGTTTTTACGATTCTTTTGCCATTACTGATTACCAGGCTCTGACCTTTTATCGCTTTTATATAATCCCGATATCCTTTATGCGTCAATTGAGGTTTCTTTATCTTATCTGTTCGATTTGACAGAAGCAGCGTATTTATATTCTTTACTTTCATCGTCTTTACATTGCTTTTCCAGCTCTGGCTCTGCAGGTAAATCTGTATCTTCGTTCCAGTCTTCTGTTTCGGAATTTGCACATCCATATTTCCTACTGTAAGCCCTTCCGGGGTCGTGCATTTCTTCTGAAATAAGATTTTTCCATTTGCCTTTATTATCAAGCTGGCATTTTCATACTCCGGATTGATCACAGCACCGCTATTATCATAAACTACACAGAATTTCTCTGTCTTATTTGTAATTGTCCTGTCTAATACGAAATCATAATGATGAGCAGCCGTTTCCGCCGGTAAACCTTCCGTCCCATCCGTCACAAACTCCCAGTAAATAGGCTCTTCATCCGCCCACACTGGAACCATTCCGGCAGAAACGCTCATTGCACACGCCATGATTACTGCAATTAATCTTTTCCTCATAAAGAATCCTCCTTCTTAAAGCTGGCGGCATTAAATATAGATCTTTGCCTGAAACAAACAAGTTCTCTGCTCAAAGAATAGCATAGTTGTGGATTTCTCTGTAATTTATGTTTTCATTATAGCCCTTACCAGTATTTTTTTATATAGTTGACAGCTATAGTGGTTCAGTTGTCAAGACAAAAATCTAAGCATTTTATAATGAACTGATATATGTAACTGGGTAGGGGAGAAAATCCCCCCTTAGGCTGCATGATCATCCAGTAACAGAATCGGATAATAGCAGGATGCCGGTGTCTGATTATTGAGTGCAGAATAACAACGTTCAAAGTTGTAAGTGTGCACATATTTACCGATTGCCTTCCGTGCTTCTCTGATATTGTTATATTGGGTCAGATATGCTTCCTCGTACTTGAAGCTCCGGAACCATCGTTCAATCATGATATTGTCAGCCCAGCGGCTTTTACCATCCATGCTTTGACGGATCTGGTTCTCTTTGAGAAAGTTCATGTACTCATTGCTTGTGAACTGACAGCCCTGATCCGAATTTAGGATAACAGGTTTTGCTACCATAAACGCCTTTTTTAACGCAGTTATGACCATTCTGGTATCCAGAGTATCATCGACTTCCCAGCCAACGACACAGCGGCTGTACCAGTCGATCACAGCGGTCAGATACAGGAATCCATGCTTGATGGGGATGTATGTAATGTCGATTGACCATGCCTGATTTGGATGGTCGATAACGGCGTTTCGCAGCAGATACGGGCAGACTTTAGCCTGTTGCATGCGTTTAGAAAGGTTCATTTTTGGATAGATTGGATCGATCCCCATTTCATTCATATAACAGCGCGTTTTCCGGCGGCCAACCTGATACCCACGCTTCTTTAGTTGGGCAGACAGCTGTCGTGCTCCCCAGGCTGGGTTATCCATGTGTAATCGATCTATGATCGATTTGCAATTTAACTCATCCTGAGATATGGGCATGCCCTTGTAATACACACTGGTACGGTTGATATCAAGAAGCGCAGCTCCTGTTTTAACTGGAAGTTCTTTAGTCTTCAAGGAACGGTGTGACTTATAATTTGGAGAAGATGATGTCGGATATACACCGACAGGAGCCATCAGTTGTAGCGCAGATAATTAAAGCGTCCATTATCAGTTGGTGCCGAGAAGCGGGAAGGTAACTGTAGTAGTATTGAAAAATATATAGCCAGTGTAGCTGTATAAGAA
>SKFA01002088.1_pt1 | contig 10494 bp, 7 predicted proteins | sample 4820291 | NCBI WGS metagenome assembly SKFA01 (sample SAMN11008795, study PRJNA524170) | human gut metagenome | isolation source: fecal sample from pouch patient p30 | place: Israel: Tel-Aviv | reverse complement strand
GGGGGAAAAACGAGTATTTTTAGTCATCCTGTTTACCTCTTTCTCAGGGAGTTTAGTCTCCAGGATTTCCGGGGCGGTTCAAATACTGGGCGAAGGGAGATGTTATTGCGAAGCGCGCGCCAATTGGTCAGTGGGAACCTTATTCGGAAGAGTCACTACTTGGCATCATCGTCACCAGCGTCTGTCGTATTAAAGTCGCGATGCTAAAACCTGAACCTCCCAGAGATCCCCATATCCCGCTGATGGGGGATTTTAACTAAAACTTAGCGCTATCGCTGCGTATCGTAACTATCCCGTATTACGTAGCGTAAATTATGACGCCATACGGGGAACAAATACACAGAGGAAGAAAAAGATTAGATTGGTTTTAAGGGATGTTTTTATCATAAATGGCACTGCTAAAATTATGAGATTATCGAAGATAAAATTCTTGATCATACATAAAAGGCCTCCTGAATTAAATCAAGAGGCGTATAGTTTTTACATTACTGATGTATGTTTAATGATCTCACTGATTTTCACTTTCCTGTCCTGCGATCTTGAAAGAGTGGCAGCATCAGCAGTAGCAATCGCCGACATGGCCGCCTCACCATTGAGAAGGTCAATATAATCTTCTTCAGGTTTTGCACCACAGAGGATATTATGGAGGAATAACGTCTCCTTTCTTATTAAACTGGCAAGCCATAATGGTGTTTTTTTTCCTGGATGACCATATGCTATAGCGCCATCCATTTCTGAGGTCATATTGCCTTTCCGACGATCATCATCTTCTTCTTGTGTTTCATGGACCAAAAAATGCTTTGTCTGACCGCCAATCCTAAGTGACCCTGCTGTTTCTTGCATATCAATTTTAATAGAGCCTTTAGTTCCATTGATGATGACATAATGTTCCGGCCAGTTAAATGCACTCCCCCACTCTAAGGTTGCTAGTTTTCCTGACGGGAATTCCAAGGTCATAAATAACATATCATCTTCATTGCCAAATCCTGGACCAGAATGGGCCAAATTTCCACCAATCATAGTAACCGTCTCTGGTATTTCTCCAAGTAAATGCTGAACACAATCTAACTCATGTATATGATGATATAGATGTCCACCAGATTTTTCTTTCATCTTTTTCCAGGAAAGTCTCTCTTGTTTGTTTTCCCAGCCATTTCTCTTAGTATGACATGATAATATTTCGCCGATAACACCTTCTTTAATTAACTTCCGTGCATATTGAACCCCATTGAAAAAATTCATAATATGCCCGGCCATAAAGGTCACACCAGCTTCTTTACACGCTTTGACCATATCCACACAATCTTCATAACTTAATGCAATTGGTTTTTCACAAAAAACATGCTTCTTATTCTTTGCTGCTTTAATTACTGGTTCTTTATGCAGATAATTTGGGGTGGCTACGATCACGCAATCGACTAATTTACTTGAGACTAAAGCATCCAAGCTTGACATATTGATACACTGCAATTCACGGGCAATATTTTCTCCATTTTCAGGATCGTATACACATGTAATTTTTGCATTATCATGCATATTCATAAAACGAGCTAATTCAGCGCCAAAGTATCCAACACCAACAACGCCATAATTAATCATAAAGCCTCCAATTATTTAGCCACGGATAGTTTATAAATTTTACCTGGAATATCAAAACCAACTAACAAAATTAATAAGGCAGAGAATGCAACCGTAACAATGAATAATGAAACACCTAAGCCATAATATCCTGAAATGTATGTAGCTAATACAGGTGCGGCCATTCCTCCAGTTGCCCCTAAGTTATAAATAAGACCGGTCCCTAATCCTCTTAATTTTGTTGGAAAGTAATCATATATAAATTTTGGAACCAACCCTGCAATACCTAAATTTGTAAACATTAATCCAAAGAGACATAATCCTATAAGAGAAGAGTTTTTCACAGAAATAAAAAAAAGAGGACAAAGGAAAACAAATGAAGTTATTAGACCGACTACAAAGGCTTTTTTTACACCAATCTTATCACCAACAAAACCAAAAAATATTGTACCTGTCAGTGTTCCTAAACCTGCTATTGTCATCAGAGTTGAAATAACCACTGTATTAACTCCATTATCTGCCAGGTAGGAAGGAAGTAGTCCGTTTATCGGCCAGTTTGCACCAAATAGACAAAAACAGACGAGGAAAACGATCATAGAGATTGAAAGATGTGGTTTTCTGAAGACAGACAAAAAAGTTGATTTATCCTTATATTTATCTTCAATCCACTCCTGACTTTCTGGAGCACTTTTTCTGATCCAAAGAACTAGTAAAACTGGTAACAGGCCTATAAAAAAAGAGTTTCTCCATCCATATACTTCAGCAAACTGAGGGATTATTTGTGCCGCAATAATATTTCCAACAGAAAAACCACTTACCAAAAAAGCACTAGCTTTAGATTGAAGATTTTTAGGCCAACTTTCTACCGCATAAGTTGAAGCACATGCATATTCACCAGACATCCCTAAGCCAACAATAAAACGGCAAACTGCGAGCATATATAAGTTTGTAGCAATACCGCTAAGGCCTGTTCCGACTGAGTAAATGATAATTGCCCACATCATCATTGGCTTACGACCATATTTATCAGCCATGGCACCAAAAAAACCACCTCCAATAGGTCTGGCTATGAAGGCCACTGTCCCTATTAAAGTAGCCTGAATATCCGTAATGCCAAGATCTGCTTTTATAATATGAAGAATGTAAAATATCATCATAAAATCAAAGCCATCAAATACATATCCAAGCCATGCGGAAAAAAGAGCTTTCCGTTGTGGTGGATTAACTTGTTTATACCATGCTGTTGCCATATTTGTTTCCTGTGTTATTCTAATATAGCCCTTAAAGTAAATATTAGGGAGCCTCAACAATATCCAGAAATAATTATATTGTCTTCAAATACGCCAGTACTATTGATGGTTATCAATACCTAATCAGTACAATCTTTTCCTCCATTTCTTCTTAACATATTTCACTCTATGAAAGATAAAACTGATACCCACCTACAGTTTTGGGTCACCAACAAAAAACAATGTTCGCCAGATATTCCACCACTGGCACAGTTCAACCCTGCTTCAAAAATTGACTTATTCATTGTGCTCATTTTCGTAGTCCGTTCAGGTTGAATAAAACTCCCTTAGTCAAATGAGGAAAGACTGAGAGGTTATTACTTTAGCTTACGTTATAGCTGTTTTCCTTTGCAGTATTTCCTTGCTTTTCTGTATACCTTTATACCTGTTATACCAGATCAAAAAACAAGCAATCCACATAACAAAACGCGTTTTGTTACTGATGTCACAAATTGAGCATATTTTTGTAGCTGATAGTTTGTTACAAACACCAGAACCAAGATGCCTATTTCGTTTCAGCATCAACTGTTAAATTATCTGGTTGCCAACGAGAATACTGAGCTTTTTTGTCCCCAAGACTGACCGTCAACGCCACAATCTTTGACTGTTTGACATTGTCATGCCCGCAGGCCAGCGGATCTAAAGACATTAGACTGCTTGCATCAGCCAGTTGCGTATCTGGCTATGTCCCTTAATTGGTAAGGGTTCGAGGAACTCAACATTAACGCATTTTTCAGCGCATCACCGACAGTGTATATGAACGATTGCACTCTGACGATGGTTGATTTATTTGGTTGCGTAGGGGCTAGCTAGTCTGGTACCGGAGGCTGGATCTGAAGTACTGACCCCAGGAATAACGCCGGGCTGACTCATATTCTGACCCATTGTCAGCCCGCGTGTTTACTGCTCTAGCTCATTTCCTGTTGTCAGGCGTTCAATTCCCAACTGCAGGTTATGGCCCGGTGCACAAACACCTGACGGCAGGTATCACTTACCCGAAGAAGGTAAAGCCCTCAAGAGGCAGTAACTCAGCCAACCTCTCCTCCGGCCACTCCGGCAGACGCGTCAGGACGTCCGTCAGCCAAGCATGTGGCTCCAGACTGCGGTTCCCAGAAGGCTCATTATCTGTGCCGCGCGGTTCCCGGCCATCAGTGAACCAGCGAACAACCAGGCCTTTCGTCCCATAACGACCAGACGGATAGCACGCTCGCAGATATTGTTGTGTGTGCCTTGAAATGCACGATCTTTCCGTCGGTGAAAGTCCGCCCCGGCTAACTCTCGCTCCGACTGGAAGGACAAGAAGCGGTCCAGGAGGTAACAAAAGGGCTGAATCTCTCCCTGAAACGACTTCTTCAGGAAGTCAACGGGTTATGCGGGCCGTAATGTGAGTGAACACTGAGCAGCCATCGAAATGCCGTCGAGGGTGCTGACACGCCACAATAACGGGGAAGGCCGACGATGACCGGGAAGAGAGTGAGAAAGGCATCGGTCATACCCACCGGGGTTGTGGTGTCAGCATGCATAACAATTGATCGATCGTGCAACAAGAGAAGTCCATAACGATGTCTGTCCGGGTGACGGGCAACAACGCCTCGCGAGGGGGTGAATCGGTTGTTATGGATGGCAGATGGGGTGTAGTAGTGAAAATACTGAGTAATGTCAGAGGAGCGAAGGCCCCCTCTTGCAGTACCAGTGTAACATGCAGGAAGAGCCCGGGGATTGCCATCAGCCTCACAACCCCGCTCGAACCGGTTCAGAACCTACAGAAAACACTACAGGAGAAAGCAAAGTGAACCGCCCCGTGTTTCCTGTTTATCATTTTCTGGTCAGTGCCGCGATTCTGGTATTCGTGGTGATTTTCTGGCGGACACACCATCGCGACCACCGTAACTGGCTGGCTCTACGGCTATTCGTATTATGCTCTGTAAACCGTTGGCCATTGCGGATGGTTAAAGGAACAGTTGTGGGGACAACTGACACATTACGTGAAATGCAGCGTTATGAACAACTGAGTCAGCACGGGGCTGACAACTGGAAAATCCAGCCGGGAGCACCGTTATATGATACGATTGTTATTGTCACTGGTGAGAATGTGCGCAGGGATTATATGTCAGTGTATGGCTATCTCGTACCAACCACACCGTGGCTGAATACGGCACCCGGTTTATTTATTGACGATTATACCTTGACAGCCTCCAGTACAGTGTCTTCCCTGAGCCGGACACTGATTTATGACTATGAGCAGAACCCTGATTCCGGCAACAATGTGGTGGCGCTGGCAGCAAAAGCAGGATACAGCACATGGTGGATATCCAATCAAGGAAAACTGGGGGAGCATGACACACGCATCTCTGTTATTGCTTCTGATGCGGAGCATGCCACTTTCCTCAAGAAAGGCAGCTTCGCTTCCCGTAAAACAGATGACAAACTGTTGTTACAGGAAACAGAACGTGCGCTGGCGGATACATCCTCTCCGAAGATAATTTTCCTGCACATGATGGGTTCTCATCCAAATCCGTGTGACAGCCTTAACTCCTGGCCGAATAATTACCTGGAGCAGTATCCCCGAAAAATTGCCTGTTACCTCGCCAGCATCAGTAAACTGGATAACTTTCTTGGCCAGCTTGATGGTATCCTTCGCCGGTACTCACATCATTTCGCCATGCTTTACTTTTCTGGCCTTGGGCTGTCGGTCAGCGACAGTGCCAATCCTGTTCATCATTATGGTCATGTGCAGGGAGGCTACAGTGTGCCACTGATTATTACCGCCAGTGACATAACGTCTCATCAGCCCGTCAGTAGAAAAATCAGTGCCCGTCATTTCGCAGGTATTTTTCAGTGGATGAACGGTATTTGTACTGAAAATATACCGCCATTCAATCCGCTGACAGACGAAGATAATTAACCTGTTATGGTTTTTAAGGGAGAGAGGAATATACCGGCAGACAGTTTGAAACCTCAGCCACTTATTCTTCCTGATCACAGGTAATCATATATGGCAGACTGTAATACAGTCGCTTGTACTGAAAAGTATTCTGTATAAAATAGAATCCGTATTCATATCAGCACAAGGGACCACCAAATCCCTGCAGCATTCCTTACGTCAGTTATCCCGCATCACCCTGTGAGTGCGGGATTTTTTATGATGTTGCTTTTTATTGAATATATATAAATAACGAATAACTGCGGATTCTGATAATCCCCCTACAGGGAGCAATCCGGTAAACATTTAATACATCAGTTAATATCGTTTTGCCTTTTTTAACAAAAAAATAATCCTGGAGTAGTTCCCGGGCATTTGCCCGGGATGATTACTGTTTTAATGGATTATTAATCTTTGCATATTCAAATGGACTGATAAACCTTTCTCTGTTTACATCCAGAAAATCGGCCCACCACTGTAGCATAAGTCGACGTTCTTCCAGATGTTCGGCTTTATGGATATACGCAGCACGTACACCATTACGCTCCTGATGGCTCATCTGACGTTCAGCCGCTTTATCTCGTGCTGTTCTGGTCTCAATACTTCCATGCCGTTGCAATTACCTCTTAAACCATTCCTTACCATTTTCATGTCTTCGATAAGAAATCTTCATCATGCATGATCGATTTTGTCGATCGATTCGATCGAATTTTCTCTTTTTACCCTGTCTTTTGCATGGTTTTAAAATAAGCAACCTTCTTTATCGTGTGGGTAAGAACCAACGGAGATGATTGAAATGAAAAAGGTTATTGCTGTTTCAGCGCTTGCTATGGCGGGCGTATTTTCAGCCCAGGCTCTGGCTGATGAGAACAAAACTGGCTTTTATGTGACTGGTAAAGCCGGTGCTTCAGTTGTGGCTCAGACTGACCAGCGCTTCCGTCAGGACTTGGGGGAGGATGTTTATAAGTATAAGGGCGGCGATAAGAACGATACTGTATTTGGTGCAGGCCTTGCGGTGGGCTATGATTTTTATCAACATTACAATGTTCCTGTGCGCACGGAAGTGGAATTCTATGGCCGCGGAGCTGCGGACTCCCATTATACACTGGATACATGGCATTCTCCGATGGGGAATGGTGGTCGGGAAGACACACAGAACAGGCTCAGTGTGAATACCCTGATGGTGAACACGTATTATGATTTCAGAAACAGCAGTGCATTCACTCCATGGGTATCTGTTGGCCTAGGTTATGCACGAGTACATCATAAGGCGACATATACTGATACCTCCTGGAATGAATCTGGCGAGATAAGTGATATTTCTGAGTTACATTACTCGGGATATGATAACAATTTCGCATGGAGCATTGGGGCCGGTGTTCGCTATGACGTAACCCCGGATATCGCTCTTGACCTCAGCTATCGCTATCTGGATGCTGGTAAATCCTCCCTGTCTTACAAGGATGCAGAAGAGGATAAATATAAATCAGAAGTTGACGTTAAAAGTCACGACATCATGTTTGGTGTGACTTATAACTTCTGACGACACTGCTCCTGAGCGATAATTACACATATTCAGTAATTAAGATATTTATATATCTTCTGCAACTAAACAGAAATACCCTGCAGTAATATATCGCAGGGTCATTTGTTTCACAGGAGATTTCTGGTTTTTATTATGTGATTCTCTTTATAATAATATTACCGATATATTCCGATGAATATCAGAAAACTGTTTTGTCCGGGCAACACACCCCAGATTTTATTGTTTTTATTCTTTTTTATTGTTTCTGTAATAACCACAATTGCATGCGGATACACTGAGAAGAATGCCACAGGAAATGTGCTGCTTCTGTTTCTCCTTCTTCTCCTTGCACACAGAAATACCCTCACATCCATTACAGCGCTGTTATTTCTGTTCTGTTGTGCACTGTATGCGCCTGCCGGTATGACGTACGGTAAAATCAACAACAGTTTTATTGTCGCGTTGTTGCAGACCACAACTGATGAGGCAGCGGAGTTTACCGGGATGATTCCTGTTTATCATTTTCTGGTCAGTGCCGCGATTCTGGTATTCATGGTGATTTTCTGGCGGACACATCACCGTGGTCACCGTAACTGGCTGGCACTGCTGCTGTTCGTATTATGCTCAGTAAACAGCTGGCCGTTGCGGATGGTTAAAGGAACTGTTGTGGGGACAACTGACACATTGCGTGAAATGCAGCATTATAAACAACTGAGTCAGCACGGGGCTGACAACTGGAAAATCCTGCCGGGAACACCGTTATATGACACGATTGTGATTGTCACTGGTGAGAGTGTGCGCAGGGATTATATGTCGGTATATGGCTATCCCGTGCCAACCACGCCGTGGCTGAATACAGCTCCCGGTTTATTTATTGACGGCTATACATCGGCAGCAGCCAGTACCGTACCTTCCCTGAGCCGGACACTGATTTATGACTATGAGCAGAACCCTGATTCCGGCAACAACGTGGTGGCGCTGGCAGCAAAAGCAGGATACAGCACATGGTGGATATCCAATCAGGGAAAACTGGGAGAGCATGACACACGCATCTCTGTTATTGCTTCTGATGCGGAGCATACCGTTTTCCTCAAGAAAGGCAGCTTCGCTTCCCGTAAAACGGATGACATGTTGTTGTTACAGGAAACAGAACGTGCGCTGGCGGATAAATCCTCTCCGAAGGTGATTTTCCTGCACATGATTGGCTCTCATCCGAATCCGTGTGACCGACTTAACTCCTGGCCGAATTATTACCTGGAGCAGTATCCCCGAAAGATTGCCTGTTACCTCGCCAGCATCAGTAAACTGGATAACTTTCTCGGTCAGCTTGATGGTATCCTTCGCCGGCATTCCCGTCATTTCGTCATGCTTTACTTTTCTGACCATGGGCTGTCGGTCAGCGACAGTGCTAATCCTGTTCATCATGATGGTCATGTGCAGGGAGGCTACAGCGTTCCCCTGATTATTACCGCCAGTGACATCACGTCTCATCAGTCCGTCAGCAGAAAAATCAGTGCCCGTCATTTCGCAGGTATTTTTCAGTGGCTGACCGGCATTCGTACTGAAAATATACCGCCATTCAATCCGCTGACAGACGAAGATAATGAACTCATTATGGTTTTTAACGGAGACAAGAATGTACCGACAGACAGTCTTGAGTCACAACCTCTGATTCTTCCGGGCAAGGGAAAATAAGAGTAATGTTCATCACCAGGTTATGTACGATGAGTTTTCCACTGTTTATAGCAATTATCTTGCTAATAACCAGACAGGAGTAACCAGACCAACCGAAAACACCGGGGAGGTGATTACCCGCTGGCAGAGGAAATCCGGTTTTTTTTGATGTCAGCCATAACGTGTTTGACAATAAAGCATTATGAAAGGGTGTTAATGAGTCCATGGGATAATTCATAAAAATAATTTACTGTGTTGTCCTTTTCAAAAGAAATATTCAGAAGATAACCCCTGGCTGACAACCAGGGAAAGGGGACATTAACAGTGTTATTATTGGTGGATAAATTATTACTTGTGTGCAGGATACACTAATGCGATATCTACTGATACTGTATGCCAGAATGTTTCCTGCCTGCTGCTGAAAACGGCAATATCCAGGGCCAGACATATTCACCATTCATATTTCTGCATTTCTGTACAATTTTCTCAGAAAGCGTCTCATCAATTCTTTCACGCAACTTCTCCTGCTGTCTTAAAATACTTTCGCATATTTCGAAATCATCTTCCTGCATCAGCATTTCGGCGCATTTAATGATTTCTGCCCGTTCATGCAGCACAGAGGAATGGTTATAGAGCCAGTTTACAAACAGCAATGCTTCCGGATATTGTCCCCATAATGGTGAGTATGTTGCATAATAATCTTCGGCAGTATCCGGCCCGGCAGAATAGTTATGCCATACAGCAAGAGGAAATGGATGCAGATTTCCGCACAGCATTTCCGCGATGTAAGTATTTGCCGCAAATCCGCGACGAAATGCAGTTGCAGCTTTTACCTGTTCCCCATTAAGAAAATGCAGAAGACCAAGTTCATACCAGTAAGGTGAAAATTCATCAGCATGTTTTTTCAGTACACTGAAGGCTCGCTCATGATCACCTGTTCGTAACAGTTCTGAGCCCAACAACCAGCGGGCACCCTGATTATCTTCAGGATTGTATGCCAGTATTTTATCAGTAAGCATAACCGCATCCTGATGACGCTGTAAGTGCACATTTGCGAGAATTGCTGCATAAAGTGCGCGCAGATAAGGCCGGTTTTCGGGATGCATCCAGATGATTTCACCACTGAAACTTTCCGGGATGAGACGATTACCTGCCGCCAGTCCTTTAAGAGCGGCGTTCAGTGCCTTACGCGGGGCATTCTGCTCCAGAAATGCATATGCCAGATGAGCGTGTATATCAATAAAGTCAGGCTCCTGTTGAGCAAGGCGTCTGAGTTTGTTGATATAACCCGTCTCACTGATTTCATCAGTGTCGTATGCATCAAGCACTTCTTCAAACTCCCCCAGTAATGGGCCAAACCAGGTATCCGGAAATACGAAACGACCCTGGTTATTGTTCACTTCAAAGCGGGTGATGCTGCCAACTTACTGATTTAGTGTATGATGGTGTTTTTGAGGTGCTCCAGTGGCTTCTGTTTCTATCAGCTGTCCCTCCTGTTCAGCTAC
>SKFA01002086.1_pt1 | contig 10506 bp, 5 predicted proteins | sample 4820291 | NCBI WGS metagenome assembly SKFA01 (sample SAMN11008795, study PRJNA524170) | human gut metagenome | isolation source: fecal sample from pouch patient p30 | place: Israel: Tel-Aviv | reverse complement strand
CCGCGGGTGTTTCCAATGGGCGGTCTTGTTCTTGTGAATGCAGCCTCGGGCGCTGTGATTGACTTGACCGGCGCCAATGCCGCTGCAGGCACCGCGATTCAGATGTACGCCATTAATTTTACGGCAGCTCAGGCATGGCGTTTCGTTGCGGCTTCGCTTATTGACGATGGCTATTACGTTGTGGTGAACCAATCGAGCGGTAATCGTGTTCTGGATGTTGCCGGCGGATCCAGCAGTGTCGGAGCTCGAGTGCAGCTGTATACCGCTAATGGAACGAACGCGCAAAAGTGGTATGTCCGTTCTTTGGGAAACGGTGCCTACAGTCTGACTGCCTTTGTATCTGGGAAGGCGCTCGACGTGCCGAGCGCTAACGCATCTAATGGCGCTTCTGTTCAGCAATGGGACTGGAATGGTTCTGGTGCACAAAAGCGGCTGCTTCGCCTTGCTGATGGCGGTGGCATCGCAATTTATTCGATGCTTGCTGACGGTTCTTTTGCTTTGATAGACAGCGATAACGGTCTTGTTCTTGGCAATGGTGGTAGCGACTCATGGCGCTTTGATACTATGATTGTTTCTGAGCAACCTTACGCTTAAGCTAACGGTGCGCAACGGAGACTCGTCGACATTGCTTACTCCACTCCTTCTCCTGGATTTAACCTCTGTTCTGAGTGGATATCGCGCGTGTTTAACGCGGCGGGTTACGGTTATGCAAATGGCGATGCCTGCGACATGTTTTGGTCTTATTGCCATGACAGCAACCGCGCTAATATGAAAGTTGGTATGATTATTGCTGTCCCGTCTCACTCCAATACGTGGGCAGGGTCCATCTGGGGCCATATTGCAATTTATATTGGAGATGGCAAAGTAATTGAGAACATTGGTCGTGTTAACGTCCGTGGGCTTGATGACTGGGTCGATTATTATGGGACAACGTATACGCCGCTTTGGGGTTGGTACCGTAATATCGCCCTTTGTTAGATTAGGTTTTGGCTGATGGTTATGCGCAAGAATACTCGTCTTGTATCATCTCTGTTAGTTGCCCTCGGTCTGCTTTGCGGGCTGGGGGCAACTCCTGTTTTTGCTGATGATGCCCCGCTTCCTGTCGACGCTTCCTTGGAGGAGCGTTTAGCTTATGGCGAGGCGCATCCCGATGATGACCTTGGTACCTATACTGCCGGTAGCTCGATGGAGGGGGAGCCGCTTGCCGCGGCACTCGATGCTCGTGCGGGAAATGGCTCCCCGTATTGGGGCGGCTCCAACGCTTCTAAAACGTTCTATAACGGTTACGACGAGGTGTTCGCATCGCCCGCCCTTAAGGTCATCGATGTTTCGGAATGGCAGGGGACGATTGATTGGAATAAGGTCAAGAACTCAGGTGTGGATGCTGTCATTTTACGTTTTGCGCATTCGACGAGTCATTTTGACAAGCAATTTGAGCGCAACCTGAGCGAGATCCGTCGTCTGGGAATTCCGTTTGGCCTGTACATCTTTAGTACCGCCCAGAATTCGAATGACGCCATAAGTGAAGCGTACTTTACCCAGCAAATCGTGAGTAAATATGGCCTATACGATCTGTCGCTGCCGATTTTCTATGACCTTGAGGCGTTCTACGACAGCAACGGTAATCCGATGTCTCAAAATAGCGCTTCGGCATACGAGGGCATTGTGAATGCGTATTTTAATACGCTTTCTGGTTTTGGGATTAATAACGTTTCTATTTATTCCGGCCGATGGTTTACGGATACCTATTTAAAGGCCGCAAGCGTGCGTCCCCGTGTGTCTTGGATTGCAGAATACGGCCCTAAACTCAAAACTTCATTTAGTTGCGCCGGTCAGTATGGATGGCAGTACACGTCTTCTGAGCGCCTTGACGGTATTACCGCCAACACGGTCGATATGAGCGCTTTTTCCTCAGCAGATTTTGTCAATGTGCTCAACCTGCCTGATTTTGCTCTTGCTGATGGAACTTACTACATCGATTCGATTGCAAAAGATTCCTCGAGCGTTACCGTCGCCGAAGATGAAAGTCTTTCTTTATATGGTGCCCAGGGAATGGCTAATCAGCGTTTCATCCTTGAGTTAGCTGGCTCGGGGGCATATCGAATCAAGAATGAAGCAACTGGGCGGTATCTCTCTGTGGTGGATGGTAACGCTCAAAGTGGTTCGACGGTTGTTCAGGCGGCATATGCCCAGGACGAACATCAGCTGTGGCACGTTCGTACTGCTGATAATGGGTTCTATATCCAGTCCGCTTTGGGCAATTGGGTGCTCGATGTGAGTGGTGGTAGCACGGCAGATGGCACTTCGGTCCGCATCTGGGCTCCGAATAAGTCTGCCGCGCAGCGTTTTACGTTCGCTTCCGCTTCAACCATAAAAACTGATACTGCTTTTGCCATAAAGAGCGTTCTCGATCCGCAGCTTGTCATGGATATCTACGGTGGGTCATCTGATAATCGAGCACGGCTTCAGATCTATAACGCCAATAATAGTCAGGCTCAGATGTTCACGTTTAAGCAAGTTGGGAACGGCCTGTACGAAATCGTAAACGTTAACTCTGGTAAGCCCTTTGAGGCGCAAGGCGGATCTGTCTCCAACGGTGGGGCAATCTCTCAGTATTCATCCAACGGCACCTGCGCGCAGCATTGGTCCATCATTGATTGCGGCAATGGCGAATGCTCGTTCATTAATTCGAAATCCGGTAAAGCTATTGACGTTCCGGGCGGTAACGGCGTGAGTGGGTCCGCGCTTCAGATTTATACTTATAACGCATCTGATGCGCAGAAATGGACGCTTGCGCCGGCGCGTACCGTTCGCCAGGAGCTGGATGATCTCGCCGCCTCGAGCAAGGGTCTTGTAAAAGAGGGCGTTGAATATGCTATCGGCTCTGTTTCTGAGCGTCATGTGTTCGATATTGCTGACGGATCTACGAATTCCGGAGCCAATCTTCAGCTGTACACATCTAACGCAACTAAGGCCCAGCGTTGGATGTTTTCCTATGATGAAAATGGTTATGCGACCATTACGAATGTGAAATCGGGGAAAGTCCTAGATGTTTCTGGCGGCAGCAAAAAAGCTGGTGCCAATGTTCAGCAGTATGCGCCCAATGGCTCTTGGGCTCAGAAATGGATCCCTGTCGATTGTGGTGACGGCTCAGTCAAAATTTGCTCTGCGATTAGGGCAGGCTTTGTTTTGGATCTAGCTGGCGGCTCCACTGCAAATGGCGCGAATGTCCAGGTTTATGACGACAACGGCACTGCTGCGCAGCGATTCCGACTGTATACCGCCGGAGAAGTTTCTAAGGTTCAAACAATTGATTCTCAGTCTGCTGTTGTAATGTCTTCCGATGGTCGCGTTTTTGACGTGACCGGTGGCAGTATGGATAGCGGAGCAGCCCTTCAGCTCTATAGCGCCAATGGGACCATTGCGCAGTCGTTTGGCTTCGAATTTGATACTGAGGCAGGTCTTTATGCAATTAAGTCTGCGAAATCCTATCGCTACCTATATGCTCAGGACGGGGACATTGTTCCTGGGACCGCGGTTAAGCAGGGCAACTTGTCGCCCTCGACGCCGATTTATAATTGGGCCATTGAAGATGCAGGTAACGGGCTGTATCGTATCGTTAACGCTGCAACTGGCGGTGTTTTGGGTGTAGGCGCTTCTGGCAAGCTCATTACGGTATTCAGGGGTGACGTGCGTGAGCTATCAGTTGCCTTTACGCCATCTGGCTTTAAATGTTTGCGCTCCGAACAGGATGCTGACGCCGCGGTTCATATGTCTGATTTGCCAGATGGGGAGTATGTCGTCAGCTCGAGCATGAACTATTCCTTTGTTTTGGATGTTTCTGGTGGGTCGAAAGAAAACAGCGCCAACATCCAGCTGTATACGTCGAATATGAGCAACGCTCAGCGCTGGACCGTTTCCCATGACGAAAAGGGCTATGTTACGTTCACGAACGTTGGCTCCAATAAGGTGATTGATGTCGCTGGTGGAAACGCTTCCTCTGGAACTAATATTGCTCAGTATGTCTCCAATGGCACATATGCCCAAAAGTGGATTGTTGCAAAGCGGTCTGATGGCTCGTATCTTATCGAGAGTGCTCTTAGGCCTGGATTCTATCTTGGATCTAGGGGAGGAAAAGCGTCTAATGGCGCGAATGTGGAGCTAAGCTCAAATCAAGACAATTCGCGCTTTGTGTTGCTCAGTACGACTCCTTCTGTTGCCAAATGCGATGACATTCTTCCGGAAGGGTATTATACGTTGAGCCCTGCCTGTAGTTCCTCCGGTAAGGTCACTGATATTGCAGGTGGTTCAAGCTCTAATGGTGCTAATGTGCAACTTTATAACGATAACGGCACGCTCGCCCAGTTGTTTAGTTTTGAATACCACGACGGATATTATGTAATCCGTAACGTCAAGTCTCAAAAGGTGCTTGATGTTGCTGGCGGCGAGCTTATTCCAGGTGCTAATGTACAGCAGTGGGACGGCGACTCGACTAATGTAAATCAGTTGTTTGCAGCTATTGATAACAGTGACGGGACCTTTTCTTTCGTTAATAAGGCAACTGGTCTTCTCCTCAACGTTGCCAACGGCTCCGATTCCGCTCATGCGAATATTAACGTATCTCTATCTAATGGCACTGCCGCTCAGAAGTTTTCGCTTCATCAAGTTACCGAGTTTTTGAGTGAGGGCGCGACTTCTTTTGAGTCGACTGCTGCTTCGAAAGTCTTGGATGTTGTCGGTGGGTCCATGGAAGATGGCGCTGCCATCCAACTATATACACCAAACGATACGCTTGCTCAAAAATGGTATGTGAGCAAAGTGCCTGGGTTGGACAATACGTACGAGATTGAGTGTATCGGTTCTGCGAAGGTGCTCTCTCTTACTGATGAGGGGAAGCTTGTTCAACTGACAGCCAACGGTACTGATTCCCAGCGATGGCATAGTGCGTTGTCTGGCGGAAAGATTGCGTTGCAGAATGCAGCCACAGGTCAGTACCTCTGTGTTTCGGGTTCCTCTTCGACATTGGGCATGGTTGATTCTCTTGAATTGCCCGGTGTTCGTTTTAATGCAAAGAGCGTGGGGGTTCTCTCTGAGGGGTCATTTACCATTCAGCTTATGTCGAATCGGTCGCAGGTGTTCGATGTTTCTGGTGGCTCAACGAACGCTGGTTCATCGGTAGGGTTTTATAGTTCGAATGGAACGGCGGCTCAGATTTGGGACGTTCGTAAAAATTCTGACGGCACATATGAGATTTCGAGCGCTAAATCTTGCAAGCCGTTAGACATTAGAGACGCCAATCAAGTTGCTGGCAATGGGGTACAAATTTGGACGCGAAACGAGAGTACTGCCCAAAAATGGAAATTGGTATACAACAGGGGAGAGGGCTATGCCATTCAGTCGACTGGTGGCCTTGTTCTTGCTTCGACTAATGGCGCACTCGCGCTTTGCGAAGATAGTGGTTCTGCTAATCAGCGCTTTGCTTTTGAGAAGGCAACTTACATTCCGCCAGCACTGACTGGTGTTCAGTGGAAGGGCTGCGCGCATTATTCCTCGACTCGCTATGGCGAAGACTGGAGCGTGATTGTTATTCACATTTCGGAGTGCACTTCGCTTTCCCAGATTGATAATACATTTTGGGGTACACGCGAAGCGTCGGCTCACTATGGCGTGGCACCGGGACAAATTCACCAGTATGTTGGCCTTAACGATACGGCATGGGCGGTTGGCAACTGGGAGTGGAATAAGCGTTCGGTGTCTATTGAACATGTGGGCACCACCGCCAATCCGCCTTCGTATGCTACTCTTGACACCAGTGCGCAGCTTATGGCTGCGCTTGCCAGATCTAAAGGCTGGAGGCATTTGACGATGGGGGATAATGTCGGTATTCACAAGTGGTATTCATCGACTAGCTGTCCTGCCGGAACGGATGTCAATTGGCTTGTTGCGAAGGCAAATCAGTACTTAGGCAATTGATTTACTTGACGATAATCTTTTATATATGGTGAAACTGGTGCTTAGGATTTACGACGTATGATTCAAAAAAAAGAGAGACACGTAGAACTGTTCCAAATTTGTTCTAATGAAAGAGCTGCTCTAAAGCTTGCGGGGCTTTCCTTTTTTGTCGCGCTGCTTTTGCTCATGATTGCGTGCGTGTGTGGCGGTATCTTTCCGTTTGGAAAGACGGCCATGCTTCGTGAAGATGCTATTTATCAGTACGTTGGGTTTTTCGGCTGGTTTTCGAGAGTATTAAAGGGTGAGGCCAATCTTTTCTATTCCTTTTCAAAGGGATTGGGCGGCAGCACTATCGGATTGTACGCATACTATCTTGCTTCCCCGCTGAATTTAATGATGGGTTTCTTTAAACCAGAAGATGCTCCAAAGGTTATGACCATAATTATAATAGTTAAGCTATGCTTGATGGCCTCCTCAATGGCTTGGTTCATTAAACGTAGGTTTAATGCGTGTGGTTATTCTTGTATTCTTGCTGGCGTATCGTATGGACTTGCCGCGTGTAATTTTGTTTCTGGATCTAATTTAATGTGGCTCGACGGCGCTGTAATGCTGCCAATCGTTTGTATGGCAATTCATTCAGCGTTATTGCACGAAAAGCCTTACGTTCTGTCTTTGTTGATCGCCTATGCGGTAATTGTGAATTGGTACGCCGGCTATCAGATTTGCTTGTTTTCTTTTCTGTGGACCTTATACGAATGCTCTCAAATGTCTACAGGGAAAAAGGGCTTTTTCAAGTCCACTTTAATGATAAGCCTCTATCTGATCATTGGCTTGATGATCTCTGGGTTGCTATTCGTTCCAACGGTTTTGGACTTATTGAGTACGGGATCGGCCCCTTCAACATCATCAAACGGCGGTTTTATTACCGTATCGAATTTGTATGCGCTCCTTGCAAAATGGAACATGGCCAACATGTCTATTCATCCAGATTCTTCTGGCATGGCTGGTGGGTTGTATATCAACAGTTTGCTGGTAGCAGGCTGTTTGGCCCTACCTTTTGTGTTTAAGAACAATCGTAAAGAGATCGGTATTCTTGCGTGCTTAATTGGCTTCTTGTTATTATGCGAGCTTTTCCAGCCTTTATCTTTACTCTGGACAGGTTTTTCTCGCGCAGATTCCTATAATCCTAGATTCCATTATTTGATTGTTTTTCTGTTGGGCATTATTTTCTCAATTTCTTTTGCTTCAAAACAGGATAGAACACTTGCTGCTTCTTACTACTACTTCCCGTTCCTGCTCCTGTCTCTAGCGGGTTTATTCAAGCTCGGTTATATTTCAAATAAAAAGATTGTTTTATTCCAAGTGCTCGCACTTGTGATCTCTACTGCATTTATTTGGACAATGCAAAGGGGCCGCCTGGGGATTAAAGATACTAAATTGGCAAAGATACCTTCTCTATTTATATTTTTACTAGTTTGCGTTGAGCTTGTCTGTCCTATTGTGCTTTGCTTCACTGTCGATTCGACTACTCCTAAACTTAATGTTGAGACATATTCTTCTTATATCCGCTCAATTGCTAGACTCGTTGAAGATTCAAAGGCAACTATGGAAAACACTCGACTTGAACATTGCGGAATTACGTATTTGGGAAGTGCTAATCGTACGTTTCCGACGGGCGAGTCGATGGCATTAGGAATTAACGGTGCCGATCATTATTCATCTGCTGGCAGACAATCTCAGAAGGACTTATTGGGTTCTTTGGGTTATTGTGGAAGTGCCGGTACAAGAGGTATTGTCTATTACAATTCATCGCTTCCAGTTTCTGATCTTTGCCTCGGAGTCGGAGGTTTGATTGTCTCGGACGATGCCCAGTATGTTTATAGCTCGACTATAATTTCTTCGAATAGCTCACCTTATGGAAAATTGTCTCTTGTTGGTTTGAGCGGCTCCCGGTCAATTGCCTATCTGATGAATAGCGATCCCTCGCAAATTAGTTACACTACTTGTCCTTTTGAAAATCAGGAAAAGCTTGCTAACTCGATATTTGGGGTCGATTCTTTATATCATTCGCTGCATCCTGTTGAGGACAGCTATAAATATGGCACGGGACGCGAATTATCTTATCAGGTTAAGGATGACGGCCCGTTATATGTTTTTGTTAAGTCTGAAGCCGCTTGCGACGTCTATGTAAATGGCAAGCTTGTGCAAAATGTTAACGACTGGGAGTTCAGTAGCAATATTGTTTCGTTGGGAGATTTTCATTCAGGTGAGACTGTACGGGTTTTGCTTAAGGGAGGTAATGTAGATTCCTATATGAATGGATCTGTTGACTGTCGTCAACTTGATGAGTCTAGTTTCTCTTCTTTAATCGAGTGCTCTAGTGAAAATGCCGTTATGATAGACACTTTCGATGACGGACAGATAAAAGCGCACGTTTCGGTGGATAAATCACAGTACTGCTTCTTTAGCGTTCCTTTTGAAAAGGGATGGTCGGCTTCGATCAACGGCGCTCCTGTAAACATTAAAGAGTTCTATGGAATGATGGCATTGCCTCTTTCATCTGGTGATAATGAAATTGTCCTAACCTACAAGCCCGTTGGTATTATCCCTGGAATTGTAACTTCGGTGCTCGGATTGGTTGTCTTGGGCGTAGTTATTATTTATGTAAAGAAACATTAGTGAAATTGGAAGCGAAAAATAACAAATGAAGTTTTCTCATAAAGATGTAGTTTCTGCGATTAAGTATCTACTGGTTGGTGGATCTACGGCTCTTTTGGAGCTGGTAGTTTTTTATCTCTTATCTGGCTTTCTTTCGCTCGCGGTTGCTAATGTCGCAGCTGTTTCCATTTCTACTTTTTTCAATTTTGTTTTAAACAAAATTTGGGCATTTGAAAGTAGGGAATGGTCGACTAGGTCCGTTGTTTTATATCTTCTGCTGTTTGCATTTAATACCACTTTTTCATCGGTGTTTATTTCGGGTATGGCGACTTTAAACATGATGCCAGTAATTGCAAAGGTGCTTTCAATGTGCTGTATAGTGTGTTGGAACTTTATTCTCTATCGGAATGTTGTATTTAAGTAGCGTGGTTGGTCTATGAGATTAAAAGCTAGTTTTATTGTTCCCGCATTTAATGAGGCTGCAAATATTCTGCCTTTTTATGAGGAGTTTTCACGAGTCTTTGATGCTTCTGAATTCGATTATGAGCTTCTATTTATTGATGATGGCAGCACGGATGGAACTCGAGATGAACTGAAGAAGCTGGCTCGCGAAAAACCGCACGTGCTAGCAATATCGTTTTCTCGTAACTTTGGAAAAGAGGCAGCAATTTGGGCCGGTTTAAATAATGCGACAGGTGATTTTGTCGGCATTATTGACGCTGATCTCCAGCAACAGCCCGCTGATGCGTTGAATATGCTTAAACTTTTAGACGCAGATGACGAATGCGATATTGTTACAGCATATCAAAGTGCCAGACACGAGAATCCTATCATTGTCATGTTTAAGAGCCTTTTTTATAAATTGATGGATAAACTGATGGATACGACGGTTCCTTCAGATGCCAGTGATTTTCGTGTTTTCAGACGTGTTGTTGCAGATTCGATACTGAACGTTGGTGAGTATTACCGTTTTTCGAAGGGTATTTTTTCTTGGGTCGGGTTTCAAGAACAGTTGTATCCTTACGAGCCGTCTGAACGTCTGCATGGTTCATCAAAATGGTCTTTTGTCAAGTTGGTTAAATATGCCGTCGATGGAATCATTTCTTTTTCAACGTCACCTTTGCGCTTGGCAAGCTATGTGGGATTTACAGCCTCTTTACTGGCCCTTATATACCTTATTGTGGTGCTTGTCCAAAAGATGTGTTTCGGCATCTCTGTTCCCGGATATGCAACACTTATCGGTGTAATTCTGCTTCTTGGTGGCATTCAGCTGCTCTTCCTGGGTATTGCCGGCGAGTATATTGGGCGTATGTACATTCAAGATAAGCACCGTCCAATATATATCGAGGCAAGACGTTATGTGTCTGTCGATTAATCGGCTCGATATTCGCTATCAGTGATTTGTTTGTAATGGAGATGCTTTGATTAATTATAAGCTTGCAAATATTCTGTTCGAAGGCTCAGCCGCTTTTTCCAACTATCCAACTCTTTTGTATAGGCGTGAGAGCTCTGGCAAGGTATTTACTGATATCGAGAGTCACATTCTGCAAGGTCCAGACTGTTTTGACTTCACCACCTATTTCAACTCTTTGCCTGTTTCTAAATGGCGTATGTATACCAAAGCTGAGCGATTTTTTGTTCATCTTGAGTTTATGGGCGCTCCTTTTAGACTTCTCCCAACTTATGCTTCTGCTTTGGACTGGAGTTCTATTAAGCAGATGGATCGTGTATCTAACTATCCATCTTCTGATAACTGGCAATCGCTTGACGTTGAGCTTGTTCCGGACAGCAAAGCTGTTTTGGCTTCATTTTGCATAAAGACCGATGGGGAACTTCGGCTTAGAAATTGCTACTTCTACACCGAGGTGGAAGAGGATGATTTGAGCACTGTTGAGC
>SKFA01002081.1_pt1 | contig 10524 bp, 8 predicted proteins | sample 4820291 | NCBI WGS metagenome assembly SKFA01 (sample SAMN11008795, study PRJNA524170) | human gut metagenome | isolation source: fecal sample from pouch patient p30 | place: Israel: Tel-Aviv | reverse complement strand
AAATACAAGCGCGTAACGCGCCTAGAATATTGATATATTATATGGAAAAATGAATCCACCAACAAAGAGTGAAATTTCGCAAAAGCGACAAAATTTCAAAAGAAAGACAAAAAAAGAAGTTCTACGAAAAAAATAATCGATGGAGGGATGAAATATTTGGGAAGAATTTATTATGAACAGAAAGGACTTATTAACCTCGATGATATCGTAGATATATTTATTGAGGTGGGAAATATACACAATTACCTGGAAAATGCAGCCTTGCGGATTTTGCTTTTTGGCAATCCTGAGCTGAATTTTTATCAGTGCCGATTATTAGTATTGAAGTACGGAGAATCACTTTCACAGGATGATTTGCACGGGCGGATGGTATTTATGAGAATGATACAGCTGCTGGAAGCTAACACAGTTTAAAATAAAATGAGAATTTCTTTTTTGACCGGGCAACCGGTCTTTCTTTTTTGCACAAATGGTGTTATAATTTTGAAGAAATTATGTTGATTACTCATAGCTTTAAAAAAGAAGCATTGCATTGTGTTTAATTAAGCCAAAGCATGATAATTCAATCAAAGAAAAGAGGACAAAAATGAACATCGTAGTACTTGCCGGAGGGCTCAGCACAGAGAGAGATGTTTCCTTCAAGACAGGAAGCATGGTAGCTAAGGCACTCAAAGAGAACGGCCACAAAGTTATATTATTGGATGTATTTATGGGATATAGTGACAGGGAGGAGGACCTGACAGGTATATTTGACCGCGCGGACGAGATAAGCGTGCAGGTCAGCGATATTCCGACAGAGGCACCTGACCTCGCAAAGGTAAAGGCTTCCAGAAAGGACCAGTCACCTTGCTTCTTCGGACCAAATGTCATCAAAATGTGTCAGATGGCAGACATTGTTTTCATGGCACTCCACGGAGAAAACGGAGAGAACGGAAAGATACAGGCAGCATTTGACCTCTTCGGTGTCAAATATACAGGCAGCGATTATTTAAGCTCAGCCATCGCCATGAACAAGGAGACATCAAAGCAGTTCTTCCTTGCAAACGGTATACCTACTCCAAAGGGTATTTCCATGACAAGAGCGACCAGACAGGACGATATCACAAAGCTTGATCTGACACTTCCATGCGTGGTAAAGCCATGCTGCGGTGGTTCAAGCATCGGTGTCACCATCGTTAGGGATGCGGCAGAGTTCAAGGCGGCACTTGACGATGCCTTCAAGTGGGAAAATGAGCTGGTTATCGAGGAGTTTGTACAGGGCAGGGAGTTCTCTGTCGGCGTTATCGAGGGCAAGGCTCTTCCTATTATAGAGATTGCACCGAAGGAGGGCTTCTACGATTATAAGAATAAATACAAGGCGGGCAGTACAGTAGAGACATGTCCGGCCGAGCTTCCTGAGCAGGTGACAAAGGATATGCAGCACTATGCCGAGGAGGTTGCGCGTGTTATCGGGCTTGACACATATTCACGCTCAGACTTTTTGCTCAATGACAAAAATGAGATGTTCTGCCTCGAGGCAAACACACTGCCTGGCATGACTCCGACCAGTCTTCTGCCACAGGAGGCAGCGGTTATCGGTATGAGCTTTAATCAGCTCTGTGAGCATCTGATTGACATATCTTTGAAAAAATATGAGGTGTAGCATGTCGGATAAGTACATGAAGAATCTTACATTTGCAAATATCGCAAAGGCTTGCGATGGCACATACATAGGCGATGAGACACTGCTTGATACGACAATCACCGGCGCCGTCATAGACAGCAGACAGGTGAAGGAGGGCTATCTTTTTATCCCGATAAAGGGAGAAAGGGTGGACGGACACAAATTCATTCCGACTGTGTTTGAGCAGGGGGCGGCAATTGTGCTCTCTGAGCATGAGCTGACGGATCCGGCAGGCCCATATGTGCTTGTTGAATCAACCACCGATGCCATGAAAAAGCTCGCGGCATTTTACAGAAAAAACCTTGATATCAAGGTGGTGGGCATCACCGGAAGTGTCGGCAAGACCAGCACCAAGGAGATGATATCATCTGTCCTTGAACAGAAATACAGCGTCCACAAGACCGCAGGCAATTTCAACAACGAGATAGGCCTGCCACTCACCATTTTCGGAATCAGGGAAAGCCATCAGGTAGCAGTGCTTGAGATGGGCATATCTGATTTTGGCGAGATGCACAGACTTTCTACCATGTCGTGCCCGGATGTTATGGTCATCACCAATATCGGCTACTGCCATCTGGAGTTTTTGGGCGACAGGGATGGTGTGCTTAAAGCCAAGACAGAGTGCTTTGAGCATATGATGCCGGATGCAGTCGCAGTGCTGAATGCAGATGACGACAAGCTCGCCACAGTGCAGACGGTAAATGGAAAGCCTGCCATATACTATGGCAAGGAATCAGCATCAGGCGTTCATAAATCAGTATATACCACAAATATTGAAAACATGGGCTTTGACGGCATGAAGGCTCATTTTGTCACTCCGGAGGGTGAGTTTGATGCACAAATCCACATCCCGGGTGAGCACAATGTATACAATGCCATGGCGGCAGCAGCTGTCGGATTGCAGCTTGGCCTCACAATAGCTGAGATTAAATCAGGAATCGAGAAAGCAGAGACAATCGCAGGCCGTACCAATTTCATCAAAACACACGGCATGACAGTGATAGATGACTGCTACAATGCAAACCCTGTATCCATGAAATCCTCTATCGAGGTGCTTTCACATGCAAAGGGCAGGACAATAGCAGTGCTTGGAGACATGGGAGAGCTGGGAAGTGATGAGAAAAAGCTGCATCATGAGGTAGGCGAAGCAGTTGGAGAGAATCATATCCATACACTTTTTGCCGCAGGAGAGCTTGCAAAGGAATATGCAGCCGGAGCCGCAGAGAAATCATCCGATGTAGACATCCACTATTTCGAGGATAGGGAGACCATGACACAGGAGCTTCTTTCATATGTGAAGGAGGGCGACACCATACTGGTGAAGGCATCACACTTCATGGAGTTTCCGAAGGTAGTCGAGGCCCTGAGTGAGTAAAATTCAGGTAAATTCAATCGGGTAGAAATTAATTAAATATTTAATTATTGCGAGGAATGGATATTCTCCAAGCCTCATAATATTATAAAAGAAAGAGAGAAAAATAATGGCACAGAATCCAATCGTAACAATCACAATGGAAAACGGCGATGTAATCAAGGCGGAGCTTTATCCGGAAATCGCACCAAACACAGTAAACAACTTTATCAGCTTAATCAATCACAACTTCTATGACGGAGTATGCTTCCACCGTGTAATCAAGGGCTTCATGCTCCAGGGCGGAGATCCTGACGGAAACGGCACAGGCGGCCCTGGCTATGAAATCAAGGGTGAGTTCACACACAACGGCTTCAAAAATGACTTAAAGCACACAGCCGGTGTACTTTCAATGGCACGTACCATGATACCTGATTCAGCAGGCAGCCAGTTCTTCATCATGCATCAGGATGCACCACATCTCGACGGCGAGTATGCGGCATTCGGCAAGGTAATCGAGGGCATGGATGTGGTAAACAAGATCGCAGAGGTGCGCACAGACTACATGGATAAACCACTTGAGGCTCAGGTCATGAAGACAGTTACAGTTGAGACCTTCGGAGTGGACTATCCGGAGCCGGAGACAGTTTAATGATAATAATTATTGATGAGGCAAGCGCAAAACTTGCCTCTTTTTACTATCATGACGAGATATTCAAGCTGCAGTGGAGAAGTGTGGCAGGCAAGGCATCTATGTCAGAAGAGCTGCAAGAAAAACTGTATGGTGCACTACTGGGAAAATTGCTGGATGAGTTGCAGAAGAAACTGCCAGATGAGCAGCAGAATAATTTGTGTGTGTATGAAATAGAAAATAATTCAGGATATACAGAATCTGCAGATAACACCACGAAAGCTAATACGGGAAATCTAAGAATACCGAAAGCTCCAGCAGACTACATCTGGATAGTATCAAACCGGCAGCAGAAGCACATAGCCGACTCACTCGGCATAGCATCAGTAGGAGAACCGCAGTGCGGCACGCGCTATGCAGTCGAGAGCCTTGCAGACCTTGATATTGAGTATCTTGAGCGGGTGCGCAGGCGATATAATCACATCCCATGGGACATCGGCGAGACAGACAGGTGTCTGATACGTGAGCTGTCCCTGTCAGACCTTCCCGCGCTCTATGAGCTCTATGACAAGCCCGGTATGACAGACTTTGTGGAACCGCTTTACGACTACGAGACAGAGCTTGAATATCAGAAAGCATATATAGAGAACATGTATGGTTTTTACGAGTATGGCATGTGGCTTGTATTTTCCAAGGAAACAGGAAAGTTGATAGGCAGGGCAGGGCTTGAGCACGATGAACTGGGCTATATGATAGCGCCGGAATTATGGAACCAAGGCTATGCCACGGAGGTATGCCACTTCATCATAGACTACGCGCGCGAAAACACAGACTTTGAAGAGCTTTACTGCCGGATAGATGAGAGAAATGAGGCATCGGTGCGCCTTGCCAAAAAGCTTGGATTTACAAATAGCGGGCATATTGATGATGATATAAACGCTTCTATATATAGAAAAAATATAAAAAACAATGAAAAACATTGAAAAATATGCAATTAGGCAATAAAATATAAACATAGTTTAACGATTTGGAGGACGAAAAAATGAAGAAATATGCATACGGAGTAGATATAGGTGGAACAACTGTAAAGATAGGCTTTTTCGAGACCACAGGAAAGCTTGTCGATACATGGGAGATTCCTACACGCACAGAGAATTCCGGCGAGCTCATCCTGCCTGATATCGCAGCATCCATCAAGGAGAATAACGAGAAGCATGGCATCGAGATGGGTGACATCGAGGGCATAGGCATGGGAGTGCCGGGACCTGTAAAGGATGACGGAACAGTATTGAAGTGTGTCAACCTCGGCTGGGGCGTGTTCAACGTGGCACAGTCACTCTCAGTACTGTGTGGTGGTATCAAGGTAAAGGCCGGAAACGATGCCAACGTAGCTGCACTCGGTGAGATGTGGCAGGGTGGCGGAAAGGGTCATCAGGATGTAGTCATGATTACACTCGGCACAGGTGTAGGCGGAGGAATCATCCGCGAGGGCAAAATCATAGCTGGAGTAAACGGAGCAGGCGGAGAGATAGGACATATGCCTATGGTAGATGATGAGTCAGAGTGCTGTGGCTGCGGCAAGAAGGGCTGCTTAGAGCAGTATGCATCAGCAAACGGTCTCGTAAGAGTGGCAGAGAGATACATTGCAGCACACAGGGATGTGGCAACAAAGCTTGATTTAAATGCAGGCTTCACAGCCAAGGATGTATGCGATGCGGCAAAGGCAGGAGATGCAGCTGGCATTGCGGCAGTAGAGCAGTCTATGAAGCTTCTCGGCAAGGCAATGGCAGCAGTAGCATGCGTTATGGACCCTGAGGTATTTGTTGTAGGCGGAGGCCTTTCAAAGGCAGGCAGCATCATCATCGATACAGCAGCAAAGTACTATAAAGAGTATGCTTTCCATGCAAGCCGTGAGACAGAGATAAAGCTTGCCACACTCGGCAACTCAGCCGGTATGTATGGCGGAGTAAAGATGGTTATCGGCTAACAACATGAGATTGCAATTTTAAAAGAAATAAAATATAATGGCTACTAAAGATACACTACAATCGAGGTGAGACTATTGGCAGATTACTCAACAGAAGAATTAGAAAAAATAGCGGACAAATTTCGCTCAGATACCAGCGGTATAAGGGGAACAAAGGATTTTACGAGCCCAGAGGAGCTTTACGATGAGCTTAAAAAGGAAATCAAAAAGTACCATCCGTCGGATGACACAAGCCTTGTGGACAAAGCCTACAGGGTAGCTTATGATGCCCATAAGGGGCAGGTACGTAAGTCAGGAGAGCCTTATATCATACATCCGCTGTGTGTTGCCATAATACTCGCCGAGCTCGAGCTGGATAAGGAAACCATTGCAGCAGGACTGCTCCATGATGTGCTGGAGGATACCATCATGACCATGGATGAGATGCGCGCGGAGTTTGGAGACGATGTCGCACATCTGGTGGATGGTGTCACGAAGTTAAAGCACCTGCATCTGACAGACAGCACCAAGGATCCGAAAGACAAGAATGCGGACAGGCTTGAGATGCAGGCTGAGAATCTGCGCAAGATGTTTCTCGCCATGGCGAAGGATATCAGAGTCATCCTCATAAAGCTGGCAGACAGACTGCACAATATGCGTACACTCAAGTACCAGTCCAAGGAGGCACAGCAGCGTATCGCCAGAGAGACACAGGATATCTACTGCCCTATCGCACAGCGACTTGGTATCAGCAAGATAAAGATAGAGCTCGAGGACCTTTGTATGAAGTACCTCTATCCGGATGCATACTACGATCTGGTAGAGAAGGTAGCCCTCAGAAAGACAGAGCGCGACACCTACATCCAGGGCCTGGTAAACGATGTCAAGAAGTATGTTACAGATGCCGGCATCAAGGCTGAGATATACGGCAGGGCAAAGCATTTCTTCAGTATATATAAGAAGATGGTCAATCAGGACAAGACTATAGACCAGATATATGACCTCTTTGCCATCAGAATTCTGGTGGATACCATACCGGACTGCTACGCAGTGCTGGGTATCATACATGAGAAGTATAAGCCTATACCGGGCCGTTTCAAGGACTATATTGCCATGCCGAAGCAGAACATGTACCAGTCGCTTCACACGACACTCATAGGCCCAAGCGGACAGCCGTTTGAGATACAGATACGTACCTATGAGATGCATCGTACAGCTGAGTACGGTATCGCAGCGCACTGGAAGTACAAGGAAGCAAACAACGGCAATGCCACTACCACCACTGTCACAGAGGAGGAGAAGCTCAGCTGGCTGCGCCAGATACTTGAGTGGCAGCAGGACATGTCGGATAATAAGGAGTTTATGACTTTATTAAAGAGTGATTTAAATTTATTCTCCGACAATGTATTTGCATTCACACCGTCCGGCGATGTAAAGAACCTGCCAAAGGGCTCCACACCTATAGACTTTGCCTACAGCATACACTCTGCAGTCGGCAACAAGATGGTCGGTGCCAAGGTAAACGGCAAGCTGGTGCCGATAGACTATGTCATCAAAAACGGTGACCAGATAGAGATAATCACCTCACAGAACTCCAAGGGACCAAGCCGTGACTGGCTCAAGGTCGTAAAGAGCACACAGGCTAAGAACAAGATCAACCAGTGGTTCAGAAGTGAGCTCAAGGAGGAGAATATACAGCACGGCAAGGATCTGATAGCAGCCTATGCCAAGGCAAAGGGTATCAACTTTGCTGAGATAAACAAGCCTGAGTATCAGGAGAAAATACGCCGCAAATACGGCTTCCACGACTGGAACTCATGCCTTGCAACCGTCGGCCACGGCGGACTCAAGGAGAGCCAGATAGTCAACAGGATGTACGACGAGTACAAGAAGGATCATGTGGTGCCGGTGACAGATGCAGATGTGCTTGGCAGCATCGCAGAAAAGCAGCAGGCAGCAGCAGGTATACAGCCGGAGCACAAGTCAAAGAGCGGTATTGTGGTACACGGACTCTATGACGTGGCTGTGCACTTCTCGAAGTGCTGCAATCCTGTTCCGGGAGATGAAATCGTGGGCTTTGTCACAAGAGGCCGAGGCATCTCCATCCACAGGACAGACTGTGTGAATATTATCAATCTGTCCAAGATAGAAAAGGACAGGCTCATAGAAGCAGAGTGGCAGGATACAGCCCTCATGGACAACGGTGCCGAGTATCAGGCAGACTTAAAGATATTCTGTCATGACAGGCCGGGACTGCTCGTAGATATCACAAAGATATTTACCGAGAAGGAAATCAATATCAGTGGTATCCAGTCCAAGACCAGCAAGCAGGGCATCGCTACAATCGAGGTATTTTTTAATATCAAAGGCAGGGACCAGATAAAGGTTCTAGTGGAGAAGCTCAGACAGATAGAAAGTGTAATAGACGTAGAGAGGACCACCGGCTAAATCCCGGTGGTTCTTGCGTGAAGCATAACATATAACAGATAAGGAGTACACTCATATGGTAAATATGAAGATAGACCACTTCGTAGTGGGACCGGTGCAGACCAACTGCTACTTTGTCACCAATATAAAGACAAAGGAAATGATAATAATAGACCCGGGCGCGTGTGCTAATCAGCTCGCCAAAAAAGTGGACGAATCAGGCGCAAAGCCAGTAGCAATACTGCTCACACATGGACATTTTGACCATGCCACTGATGCAAAGCCGCTCGCAGACCGCTACGGCATCAAGATATATATCCATGAGGCAGACAAAGCCACACTCGATGACCCGCAGCTTAATGTCAGCTACATGATGGGCCAGTCAAAGACCTTTTATGCAGATGTATTTTTGAAGGATAAGCAGGAGCTTGACATCGCAGGCTTTCATATAGTAGTGCTTCACACACCGGGGCATACACCGGGCGGCTGCTGCTATTATTTCCCGTATGAGGATGTGATATTTACAGGCGATTCGCTGTTTTGCGGCTCAATCGGACGTACGGATTTCAAGGGTGGCAGCATGTCAGACCTTGTGCGCACAGTGAAGGAAAAAATCATGACACTGCCTGAGCATACAGAGGTGTACCCAGGCCACAACGACACAACAACCATAGAAAACGAGAGGATGTATAACCCTTACTTATGATAGTAGTAGTATTTAATAAACCGGATTTTGAATATGATGTGCACTCATTGCTCAAGGAGTTCTTCCCACAGGAGGATGTGCAGATGTACTATAGCTGCTCACCTGATGAGGTGGAGGGGAAAAACTTAGCCTGCACACACCACGAGATGACAGATGATGGCGTAAAGGAATTTGCGGATGCCTCACAGGTATTTAAGATAGACTATGTGGGCGATGAAATTGCGGTGGAGTGGACGCTGAATAGAGCCGGTGGAAATAATTCCATGACAGATGAGATGCAGCAAGCCGACGAAAGCGACATTAAAACAGCCGGAGAAAGTATCTGCACAAAAATATCCGTAGACAGCGCAGACCGTAAGGAGACCAAAAACCGCCTCAAGCTCGCCCTGTATTCCATGATAGAAAAGGGCACAGGAAAGAGCCTTCCGTGGGGCACACTCTCAGGCATCAGACCGACCAAGATAGCCATGAAATGCATAGAGGACGGCATGAGCGATAGGGAAACCTACGACTATCTGAAGGAAACCTACCTCGCAAGCGATGAGAAAATCGACCTCTCAATAGGCATAGCAAAGCGTGAGAAGGCACTGCTCGACAAGGTGGGCTATGACAACGGCTACAGCCTGTACATAGGCATACCATTCTGCCCGAGCACCTGTGCATACTGCTCGTTTACATCATACCCGCTCGGTGTGTGGAAAAACCGCGTAGACGATTACCTCGACGCACTCGAGAAGGAGATAGACTACACGGCACAGAAATTCTATCACAAGAAGCTAAACTCCATCTACATAGGAGGCGGCACACCGACCACACTAAGCCCTGCGCAGCTTGACAGGCTTATCAGAAAAATCAAATGCAGCTTTGATTTAAAGGACTGCCTGGAATTTACCGTGGAGGCGGGCAGACCGGACTCCATCACAAGAGAAAAGCTTATGGCACTAAAGAAAAACGGCATCAGCCGTATATCGGTCAATCCGCAGACCATGAAGCAGCAGACACTTGATATAATAGGAAGACACCACACAGTAGACGATACGATACAAAGCTTCAAGCTTGCGCGTGAGCTGGGATTTGACAACATAAATATGGACCTCATCATGGGACTTCCCGAGGAGACACTCGATGATGTAAGGCACACAATGGAACTGGTGAAGGAACTGGCACCTGACAACGTCACTATCCATTCACTCGCAGTAAAGCGGGCTGCAAGACTCACCATCTTCAAGGACCGCTACAGAGATATGCAGATGGTCAACACCCAGGAGCATATGGATCTCTGCGCAGCCTACTGTAAGCAGATGGGGCTTGAGCCATACTACCTCTACAGGCAGAAGGGCATGGCAGGCAACATGGAAAACGTGGGCTACGCGGCAAAGGGCAAGGCCGGCGTATACAACATACTGATCATGGAGGAGAAACAGACCATCGTGGCGTGCGGCGCCGGAGCAAGCACCAAGCGCGTCTGGCCCGTACCGAATCCGGATGGCACACACCGCATCGACAGATGCGAGAATGTCAAGGATGTAGGGCAGTATATCGCAAGGATTGATGAGATGATAGAGAGGAAGCAGAGGCTGTTTGAGGGAAAATAAGCAGTATGATATATAATAATGTATAATATTGGTGCTGTAATACCATAGTGATTAGCGAATGTGTCAAAAATTATAAAGAAAACCTAATATTCATTGACAATGAATAAAAAAAAGGTGAAAATAAGTCATTGGAAAACCCAATTAGATACAACAAAAGATACGCTAATCCTAATAAATATACAAAA
>SKFA01002077.1_pt1 | contig 10543 bp, 8 predicted proteins | sample 4820291 | NCBI WGS metagenome assembly SKFA01 (sample SAMN11008795, study PRJNA524170) | human gut metagenome | isolation source: fecal sample from pouch patient p30 | place: Israel: Tel-Aviv | reverse complement strand
CATTTAATCTTATAAAAAGGAGATTTCTATGGATAAAACGGAGAAATATAACATTGCTTCCATGGATATCCATGGTCATGGATGTGATGTTACAGAATTAAAACATGTTCTTCCACCAGAAGAATTTGCCATTGAAACTGCCAGTTTATTTGGTCTGTTAAGTGACAGTACCAGACTTCGTATTTTGTATCTTTTATACCACCGTGAAGTCTGTGTTAGAAATATCGCAGAAGCGATTGAGATGAGCCCACCAGCAGTGTCTCATCATCTTCGCTCTTTGAAGCAATTAGGTGTGATCACAAGCAGACGAATTGGGAAAGAAGTTCATTATACGATCGCAGACACTGCTGACGGAGAGCTTGTATCTGATCTGTTAAAGACTGTATTTGAAAGGAGGGGTATTTATGAAGAAGACTTATGAGTTTGAGAATCTTGGCTGTGCTCATTGTGCAGGTAAAATGGAAGAAAAAATCGGGAAACTTCCTGATGTTGAAAGTGTAAATCTTTCATTTCCTATGAAAAAAATGTATGTTGAAACTTCTCGTGAAGATCTGCTTCCTGAGATTCAAAAGATTTGTACGGATATTGAACCGGATGTTATTGTGACGGAAGTTACGAAAAAATCATCTAAACGGAGAAAACATGTGGAAGAAGATTCTCATGAAAGTCATGAACATCATCACCATCACGATGAACACTGTGACTGTGGATGTGATCACAACCATAATGAACATGAGCACCTCGAACATCATCACCATCATGATGACCACTGCGACTGCGGGTGTGAACACGATCACGAAGAACATGAACACCACAAACATCATCACCATCATGATGACCACTGCGATTATGGCTGCTGTGATGATGACGATGACGATGATGAATCAATTGCAGCTGCTGCAAATCGTGAAGGAAATGGTCATGCAACCGTATTTATTGTCGAGAAATTAGGCTGTGCTCATTGTGCAGGTAAAATGGAAGAACAGATTTCTCATCTTCCCGGTGTTGAAGCCGTCAATCTGACATTTGCAACAAAACAGTTACGTGTATGGTCTGATGATGCCAAAGCATTATTGCCTCAGATTCAAGATATTTGTACTTCCATCGAACCAGATGTCAAAGTCGTTGTCCGTGAAAATACTGTCCGTGCACAAAAAGAAGCGAAAAAAGCCAAAGAGAATTCTGAAGATAACAGAGAATTCTGGGAACTTGGTGCTGGTATCGTTTTATTTATTGCCGGAAAAGCATTGGAATCTTCCAAACCTGTATACAGTATGGTATGTTTTATCCTTGCATATTTAATCTTAGGAATTAAGATCGTATGGACCGCTCTTAAAAATATCTCTAAAGGTCAGGTTTTTGATGAAAACTTCTTAATGAGTATCGCAACGATCGGTGCTTTCGGCATCGGAGAATTTGCGGAAGCGGTCGGTGTTATGATGTTTTATCGTATTGGTGAATTATTTGAAGAAAAAGCTGTGGAACGAAGCCGTTCCCAGATCATGGATGTCATTGATATGCGACCTGAAGTTGTCAACCTTGTTGATGATCATGGAGATGTCACTGTAATTGATGCCGAAGAAGCTGAAATCGGAGATATCTTATTAGTACGTCCTGGTGACCGTATTCCATTAGATGGTATCATCACAGATGGGGAAACGATGATCGATACTTCTCCTGTTACCGGAGAACCCATTCCTGTTTCTGCCTCTGTCGGAACAGATGTAACTTCTGGATGTTTAAATACTTCTGGTGTTATCAAGATCAAGGTAGAAAAAGTACTGGAAGAATCTATGGTCACAAGAATCATGGATTCCGTAGAAAATGCAGCCGCAAGCAAACCAAAGATGGATCGTTTTATCACACGTTTTTCTCGTGTATATACTCCATTTGTCGTACTTCTTGCCCTTGCAACTGCGATCATTCCTTCTTTAGTGACAGGAAACTGGACACACTGGATATACACAGCTTTAACTTTCCTTGTAATCAGCTGTCCTTGTGCCCTTGTATTAAGTGTACCTCTTGCATTCTTCTCTGGAATCGGGGCTGGATCTAAGATCGGTATCTTATTTAAAGGCGGAGCTGCACTTGAAACATTAAAAGATATTACTTCTGTTGTCATGGATAAGACTGGAACGATCACAAAAGGAAACTTCAAAGTTCAGGATGTGATCCCTCTCGGAAATGCAACCAGACATGAAATATTATCACTTGCTGCTTCCTGCGAAGAATCTTCTACTCATCCAATCGGAAAGAGTATCATGGAAGCTGCCAAAGATGAAAATGTAACTTATAAAACACCTGAAAACGCAAAAGAAATCGCTGGACATGGTTCTGTTATCACAATTGATAACTCAGAAATCTTAGCTGGCAATAAAAAATTGATGGCTCAGTATCATGTAACTGGAGACTATCCAAAAACAACTTCTTATGGAACTGAAGTTTTTCTTGCAAAAGATGGTGTGTTAATTGGTGCAATCGTTATTGCAGATACATTAAAAGACGATGCGAAATCCGCCATTGCTTCCTTAAAAGCACAGAATCTTCACACGGTTATGTTAACTGGAGATTCCGAAACAACTGCAAATGCGATTGCAAAAGAAACTGGAATTGACGAAGTTTACTCAAGACTTCTTCCTGATGAAAAACTTGCCAAACTTCAGGAACAGAGAAGCAAACATGGAGCTGTTATGTTTGTTGGTGACGGTATCAACGATGCCCCTGTATTAGCTGGTGCTGATTGCGGTGCTGCCATGGGAAGCGGTGCTGATGCTGCAATCGAAGCAGCAGATGTTGTATTCATGACCTCAAACGTTGAAGCAATTCCACAGGCAATCTCTATCGGCAAAAAAGCTTGCAAGATCGCTTGGCAGAATGTTGTATTTGCATTGGCGATCAAGGCATTAGTAATGATCCTTGGACTGCTTGGATTCGCAAATATGTGGATGGCTGTGTTCGCAGATAGCGGAGTTGCAATGCTATGCGTAATAAACTCTATACGTGCAATGAAATTGTGATTGTAGTTTGAAGACGGAAATTATTGGTGGAATATTATAAAAAGAGATCATGTGTCTGCAACCCACTCGCGTTCGGACTCCAACGTAACTGTACTAAGCTCCTGAATGGTCTAACGACCATCCACTCGCTAAGTGCAGACGTGTCCGTACGGTTGCCGACACATGATCTCTTTTTATAATATTCAAATAATTTACGTGATTCAAACCACTATACAGTGTGTATGTTGTATGGTATTGATTGATAATTTTTGTATTCGTTAACAGAAGTTTAGCTAAAATCTACAAGCACCTTCTGTCTGAAAATTTCCTATTTTACAATCAATGCTGTTCTCCATACACCCCCACTTGAATTTTTCAATCTTGTAATTGTCCACACTTTAGACTTCTGGTATATGATAAAAAATAAATAAACGATCGGAAGCGCAGCATTAGAATTTTGCCATGTTTTTTACGGATTCGCAGCCGGCTTGGTGCGTTGTTTGAGCCTCATAGAGTTTCTGTTTTGAATACCCTTGAAGGCGAGTTACGCAAGGAAAGCCGGCGGATGAGCGATCTGTAAAAAACGTGAGTAAAATTCTCTAGCTGCGCTTCCAATCGTTTATTTATTTTTTATCATATACTCGAAATCTACAGTTGACCAACTTACAAAAATTTAAATTTATTTCTTATTCAACGTCTGCTAATGCTGCAAGATTTTCTTCTCCTGTACGGATTTTGATAACTTTGTCTACGTTGTATACAAAGATCTTACCATCTCCGATATGTCCTGTGTAAAGGGCTTTCTTCGCAGCTTCGATGATGTTGTCAACTGGGATATTTCCGACGATGACTTCAACTTTAACTTTTGGAAGTAATGTTGCATCGACTTCAGCACCTCTGTATCGTTCTCCAGCACCTTTCTGGATACCACAACCCATGACCTGAGTAACCGTCATACCAGTAACTCCAACATCGTTCATTGCTTTTCTTAACTTGTCGTATCTTGTTAATTTTGCAATAATAACAACTTTATACATTCCTGTTACAAGATCTGGAGCTTTGCTAACCTGTACAGCTGCTGCTTTCTGAACTTCAGAAGCTTTGTCGTAATCTTCCTGTCCAAGAACAGTGTTTGCATTTTCTTCCATGATCATTGTGTTAGAAATATCCATCATACTGAATCCAGCATATGCTGATGTTAAGCCATGTTCTGGTCCATCCAGACCGATGATTTCTTCTTCTTCTGTTACACGAAGACCAATCGTTGCTTTGATGATCGTAAATGTCAAACTGATCGTTACGGCTGTCCAAGCACAGACACATACGATACCGATGATCTGAATCTTTAATAATCCAAATCCACCACCATAGAAGAGTCCGTTTAATTCACTTCCTGGTGCAGTTTTCGTTGCAAATAATCCTGTTGCTAATGTTCCCCATAAACCATTCATGAAATGTACTGCTACAGCTCCAACTGGGTCATCAATTCTTAATTTATAGTCTAAAAACCATACTCCAAAACAAACAAGTAATCCAGAAACAGCTCCAATAACGATCGCTCCAAATGCATCTGTAACATCACATGGTGCTGTGATTGCTACAAGTCCTGCAAGAGATGCGTTTAATGACATTGATACATCAGGTTTTCCATATTTTACCCATGTAAAGATCATACATACAACAGTTGCAACTGCTGGTGAGATTGTTGTTGTTACGAAAATAGATCCTAACTGTTCAATAGATGTTGCTGCTGCACCATTGAATCCATACCATCCAAGCCAAAGGATAAATACTCCTAATGCTCCAAGTGGAATGTTATGTCCTGGAAATGCATTTACTTTTGTAATATTTCCATCTTTGTCTTTTGTGAATTTACCAATACGTGGTCCTAAGAATTTTGCTCCGATCAGTGCGGATAATCCACCAACCATATGAATTGCACAAGATCCAGCGAAATCATGGAATCCCATCTGAGATAACCATCCTCCACCCCAGATCCAATGTGCTTCGATCGGATAGATCAATGCGGAGATAACTGCGGAATAAATACAGTATGATAAGAATTTTGTTCTTTCTGCCATGGCTCCGGATACGATCGTTGCTGTTGTTGCACAGAATACTAAGTTAAATACGAAACTAGACCAGTCAAAATTTGCATAAGATGTAAAAATATCAAATCCAGGTTTTCCGATCAATCCGATCATATCTTCCCCGAGTAATAAACTGAAACCGATCAGAATAAATACACAAGTACCAATACAGAAGTCCATCAGGTTTTTCATGATAATATTTCCTGCATTCTTAGCTCTTGTAAATCCGGCTTCAACCATAGCGAATCCGGCCTGCATCCAGAATACCAATGCGGCTCCGATAAGGAACCAGACCCCAAAAATCTGGGTGTTCATTGCGTTCATAATTTCTTTTGTCATATCTTTGTCCTCCCATTTCGAAAGTTTCATTTTTTCATTCAGGAAGAAACGCGCGTGTCTGTACTCAATGAATTGATTGAAGGATTTTAGAAATCCTTCTTGATAAAAAGAAAAGGCGTTATGAAGAATGATCTGTGTCATTTCATAACGCCTTTGTTATGGTTGGAATTATAAACGTCTCATTTTTATTTGTCAATAAGTTTTTTAACATTTTTTGTGCAGAAAATGTATCTTTTTTAGCACAATTTTAATTGTTTAATTCGTTCTCAAGCATGCGGTATCCGACTCCGACTTCTGTAAAAACATACTTTGGAACCGCTGGATTTTCCTCAATCTTTCGGCGGATATTTGCCATATTTACACGAAGAATTCTATTATTTGTATCTGCATGAGGTCCCCATATATCCTTGATGATAGATTCATATGTAATAACCTTTCCTGCATTCTCTGCAAGAAGAGATACCAGCTTATATTCAATCTGTGTAAGTCTGACTTCTTCCTCTCCAAGGAATACCCTTCTCTTGTCAAAATCAATTTTTAGCTGATCTGCATGATACATCGGTGTTTTCGTCTCTGTTTCCATTGGCTGCCTTCTATGTCTTAATGCAGTACGGATCCTTGCGAGCAGTTCCTGATTGCCAAATGGCTTGGTTATATAATCATCTGCCCCTGCATCCAGGGCTTTTACTTTCTCAGATTCACTGTTTCTTGCTGAGATTACGATGATCGGAGTAACAGCCCATTTTCTGATCTCAGAAATCACATCAATTCCATCCATATCTGGTAGTCCAAGGTCTAATAAAATAATATCTGGGCAGTATGATTCTGCGCACTGAATTGCCTGAGTTCCTGTGGTTGCTATAATTGGTTTGTAGCCATTTGTCTTTAAGATCGTTGATATGAAATTGCCGATGTTTTCTTCATCTTCGACGATCAAAACAGTAAATTTAATCTCTGTCATAGTTTTTCTTCCTCCGTCAATTCTTCCTCATCCATTGGCAGACTAAAACTAAACTCTGCTCCATCCTCATAGTTTCTTGCATAGACATCACCTTGATGTGCCATAACAATGGATTTGCAGATACTTAATCCAATACCCATTCCCTTGCGGCTTTCATGATCAATTGCTCCTGCACATCCATCAAAAATCTGAGCAATACGTTCAGGTTCAATTCCAACTCCATGATCCCTAACATAAAATACAACATTCTTTTCTTCTTCTTTGATGTCCAGTTCAATCGGTCCACGAGTTCCTGCATGTACCCATGCATTTTCAAGAAGGTTCATAATGACCTGCTCAATCAACGTTGGATCCATTGGTACCATAAGAAAATCTTCTGGAATCTTCACCTTTAATTTGCTGTCTGGATAACGCTTATGGTAACGCTGAATTGCTTCTGACACCACTTCTTCGAGAGGCTCTGGCACCTTTTTTACATGCGGTTGTGTATCACTTCCATTGCTCTGAATCCTTGTAATACTAAGAAGATTTTCCACCATGTTTAACAGCCAGTTTGCATCTTCTTTAATTCCCATGACAAGCTGGTCTTTTGCCTCTTCATCAAGCTGATCTTTTGCCTCCAGATAGGTTGAACTTGCCCCGATCATTCCGGTCAGCGGTGTTCTTAGATCATGGGAGATCGCTCTTAATAAATTCGAGCGCATCTTCTCCTTCTCTTTCTCGATCTGAAGCTCATTGATCTGCTTGTTATATTCATTTAATTTCGCAAGTTCTTTCTCTCTCTTAACAGCCGCTTCTTTCTCTCGGTTTAAGCTTGTTGTCGTCATATTGGTTATGATCGCAATCACTAAAATTCCAAGGAATGTCATTGGATATCCATCGATCATAAAATTAATCTTAAAGTATGGAAATGTAAATCTCCAGTTAATAAAAATAACGCTTAAAAGTGAGGAAACAATCCCCCATCCATACCCTTTCGTATATCTTGAGATAAAAAAAGTTGCCAATGTATAAATCATTGGCACATTAATATTGTGAGCTGTCTGATAGAAAAAAATATGCGCAATGATAGTCGCAATGATCAGGATCGTAACCGAAATCAAAAAATCCTTCTCCCACTGCATCAGCCCTTTTTCATTCTGCTTCATGTTTATTCTCCATTTGGGCGAATGTTCACATCAATCTTACATTTTGAAACGTGGTCAGAATTGACACTTAGGTCATAATCTACCTGCAAACGCATCTGTTCCTCTTCTTCCATCCAGTCAATATTGCTTGTATTGACTCCCATCAAAAGACTTCCAAATGGTGTATCATAATAAGAGAGATTTTCTTTTCCCTCCTCAAAGATCATATGAGATCCCTGTGGACCTTTTCTTGTAAGTTCTACACTGTTTGGCCCGATCTTTAAGACATTCTTTGTAACTTCATTATCTTCTGAAAGCTCATCATATAAAATATAATGCTTGCCATTTTTTAAATAATAAGCTCCTGTTGTTACCATCTCGATCGGATTTTCTGGATCAACATCCATCTGAAGCCCTGAAATGTTAATTAATACTTCTTTCGTCATTTATCTTTCACTTCCTAATAATTCTCAATATCTACCGGCTGTACATAATCCACATGGCATGGCAGTACTTTGTCGGCAAATGATAAAAACTGGTCTGCCATATCACTGACATAGTACTCATACTGTGCTACATGATCCTCGGAAGCTGCCATATCTCTCTGTGCAAGCATCTGTTTTAAAGTCTTTGCAACTTCGTAAGCAGGGTTCACTAAAGTAACCTTGTCACCCACAAATCTCTGGATTGGATTAATAAGCAATGGATAATGCGTACATCCAAGGATCAGAGAATCGATGTCATACTGCTTAAATTCTCTTAAATATCGTGATACCATATCCTCTGTGATACGGTCATCAATCAGTCCTTCTTCTACCAATGGTACAAATAATGGACATGCTTTTGTGACTACCGTCACAGACGGATCTAATTTTCTTAAATACTGTCCATACTGTCCACTCTTGATCGTAGCATTCGTCCCAATGATTCCAATATTCTTATTCTTTGTCGCATTCATCGCTGCAACAGCACCTGGCTGTACCATACCGATGATCGGCACATTATATAGATCCTGTAAATCAGCTAAAGCGAGGGCACTCGCCGTATTACAGGCGATGACCACTGCTTTGACACCTTTACTTAACAGAAAATTGACGATCTGTCTGGAATAACGCACGATCGTATCTTTGGATTTGGTTCCATAAGGCACACGTGCAGTATCTCCAAAATATATCATACTTTCTTCCGGAAGCTGACGCATGATCTCTCTTGCGACAGTCAATCCACCAACTCCGGAATCAAACACACCGATTGCTGCAGTGTTCCTATTTTTATTTTCCACGATATTAAATCTCCTTTTATGAATACTCCACCATATTTTACTATTGTACCGTCTTGGACGTGCATTTTCAAGAGATTTTATGTCGAAACTTCCCTTGTATACTTTGCTATAAAAAAAGTTACCTGCCATAAAACAGATAACTTTTTATTCTTTATTCCGGTTTTAATTACAGAGCCAGCTCTTTTGCAATCTCATACTGGTAAGCAGGAATTCCTTTTGTCATTCCAAGTGCTTCATCAATATCGAAGTCTACATACTCACCATGTTTGTAACCTACAACACGGTTTGTCTTTCCTTCAAGCAGAAGATCTACGGCTTTTGCTCCCATGATAGAAGCGTATACTCTGTCTTTACATGTCGGGCTTCCACCACGCTGCATGTGTCCGAGAATCGTTGCTCTTGTCTCCATACCGGTTGCTTCTTCAATTCTCTTAGCCATGTTCATAGAATCTCCAACACCCTCTGCATTGATGATGATGTAGTTCTTCTTTCCACGTTTTCTTGATTCCTGAATATCAGCAATGATCTTATCTTCGTCATAATCATGCTCTTCAGGCATCAGGATCTTCTCAGCTCCGTTAGCAATACCGCACCACAGTGCAAGGTATCCTGCATCTCTACCCATAACCTCGATGATAGAGCATCTCTCATGAGAAGTTGATGTATCACGTACTTTGTCAATAGCCTGCATAGCTGTATTAACGGCTGTATCGAATCCGATTGTATATTCCGTACAGGCAATATCCAGATCGATCGTTCCCGGAAGTCCGATTGTGTTGATTCCGAAGTTAGCAAGTTTCTGAGCTCCGGCAAATGATCCGTCACCACCGATGACTACCAGACCATCAATACCATATTTTTTGCAGATAGCTGCTGCTTTCTGCTGACCTTCCTCTGTACGCATCTCTGCACAACGGGCTGTCTGAAGAATTGTACCTCCGCGCTCAATTGTATCGGATACGTCTCTGGCTGACAGATCGATAATTTCCTCGTTTAAAAGTCCCTGATATCCTCTTCTGATGCCTCTTACCTTCAGTCCTTTACCAAGTGCTGTACGAACAACGGCACGGATTGCTGCGTTCATTCCAGGGGCATCTCCACCACTTGTCAATACACCTATTGTACGAATTACTTTTTTGTCTGCCATGATTCATTCCTCCATTGTATTAGTTTGTTCCAATTATCTTCTAACCATTATCATTTCTCTCCGATGATATTGTACATGAATTAGTGCACGCTTTCAATGGGTTTTTCTATAACTTTTACACAACTTTCACCCAGATAATTCGTCAATCTGCTCAACAATACCTCATCTGCGGTCACATTCCAGCCCTTTGCCAGGCGTTTTACCGCTTTTTCCTTCCTGCAATAGATGATAACTTCATCCATTCCTTCAGATACTTTCAGAATGTCCTGAAGCATTCCTTCCTGCTGAAGATAAGTCGCTTTATCCGGATATTGAAGCCATAGTTCCTTCTTCGTCTGTTCAAACGGGATCACCTGCTCACAGATCAGTTTACTTGGTGCATCATCTTCTTCGGATACCCTTCCCTTTATAAATACTTTGGCTTCTTCATTCAGATACATCTGATTTTTTTCAAAATCTCTCGGAAAGATCACAACTTCGACTGATCCCACCAGATCTTCCAGTGTAATAAATGCCATAACTTTATTGGTCTTGGTATATTTGATCGTCTTATTGGTGATCATGCCGCCGACGATCTCTTTTGCACCGTCATGTACCTTTG
>SKFA01002073.1_pt1 | contig 10553 bp, 7 predicted proteins | sample 4820291 | NCBI WGS metagenome assembly SKFA01 (sample SAMN11008795, study PRJNA524170) | human gut metagenome | isolation source: fecal sample from pouch patient p30 | place: Israel: Tel-Aviv | reverse complement strand
AACCACTTAGATTATGGGGCGAGATTGAAGATGGTGTTATTAAAAAAGCAACAAGTCCTGTTATCACAACACAGTGTATCCGAGTACCTGTATTAGACGGACATACAGCAGCAGTATTTGTTAAGTTTGCTAAGAAACCAACTAAGGAACAGCTTATTGAAGCTATGACTAAGTTTAGTGGAGAACCACAGAAGCTTGATCTTCCAAGTGCTCCAAAGCAGTTCATCCAGTACTTAGAGGAGGACAACAGACCGCAGATCGCGTTAGATGTCAACTTTGAGAACGGTATGGGTATCTCTGTCGGACGTCTGAGAGAGGACACTGTTTATGACTGGAAGTTTGTAGGTTTATCCCACAATACTGTCAGAGGTGCAGCAGGTGGTGCAGTGCTCTGCGCAGAACTGTTAAAAGCACAGGGTTACATCACAAAGAAATAAGAGAGAATATCATAGCGATTTAAAAAGTCCGTATCACAGATGTGTGGACTGTAAAGAAATGACCGGAATAGTAAAATGCTGTTCCGGTCATTTCTTATGTATCTTTTTATATGGCAAGAACCGGGTTGTCGTAAAAGTTAAAAAATGATATAATTTTTACTATATTGAGGGTAACGAACAAACAGATAGAAATGGGAGGTTTCTTATGGTAGCGAAGACATCCATTTTAAAAGAGCTTGAGACAATTTATGAGAAGAGTGGAAATCAGCTCTATGTGTTGTATGGACGGACAGATTCTGAGAAAGAACAGTTATTGAAGGCGTTTCTTTCAAATAAGAAGTACTTTTATTATCGCAGCAGACAGGCATCGGAACAGGAACAGAGAAATCAGATGGAAACAGAGATCCGGCAGAAGTTTACAGCAAATATTACAAAGCACAGCTATGACGAATTTTTTAACCGGATCAAAAGTGGCGATGCGTCAAAACTTGTGGTCGTGATCGATGAATTTCAGTTGATCGCAAAAAAAGATGCCTCTTTTATGGAGAGTATCGAAAAATTGAGAATGAAGCGTCTTTATCCGGGACCGGTGTTGATCCTTTTGTGCAGTTCTTCGGTTGCATGGGTGGAACAGGAGATGCCTGCAGCACTCGGTGAGCAGAGCGAAAGAATCGATGGAAAGATTAAGATTAATCCTTTGAATTTCTTAGAGGTGGTACGTGCATTTCCACAGTATCAGGTCAGTGACTGTATCAGAACTTACGGTGTTATCGGCGGCGTTGCAGGCTATATCAACCACTGGGATCAGCGCGTGGATCTGAAAACCAATATATGCAGAAATATTTTAAACCGGAATGGTTATATGCACCGGGCGGCAGAGCAGCTGATCGCGGCAGAACTGCGGGAACTGTCTGTGTATGAGACGATTCTTTATTATATTGCAAGCGGTTATGATAAGTTAAATGAACTTCATTTAAAAACCGGTTATTCACGTGCAAAAATCAGTGTGTACATGAAAAATCTCGGAACCTTCCATATTGTGGAAAAGGAGACCTCTTTTGAGACAGGTGGATGGGAAAACACGAAAAAAGGTGTCTATCGTATTAAGGATAATTATGTGAATTTCTGGTTCCGTTTTGTGTATCCACATCTTTCCGAACTTTATATGATGAGTCCGGAACAGTTCTACGATGCGTATATCACATCGGGAATCGACGAATATCTGGAACGTTATTTCAAGGAAGTATGCATGGAATATGTAGGACTTTTGAATCTGATTGGAAAACTGCCAATGAAGATCAGTAAGATGGGAACATGGATTGGAAAAGAAGGAAATATCGACATTATTGCACAGAACTCTGTGCGGGAGAATATTGTCGGATACTGTAACTGGAATCAGCCGGAATTTACCATGGAGATGAAAGAAGAATTGTTAAAGAGTATGAAGCAGGCAAAAATTGATGCAAAGTATTTCTTTCTGTTTTCAGCAAAAGGTTTTTCAGAAGAGATCAGACAGCTTGCAGAAGAGGATACCAGATATATTCTGGTCGATATGAATGAATTATAAAACTTCTTATTTAGGAAAGAAGTAAGAATTACAGAAGTTGGAGGAATTTTTTTGGCAAAGTCATTAATTATAACGGAGAAACCAAGTGTTGCGCAGGAGTTCGCACGGATTCTTGGTGTATCAGGCAGAAATGACGGATACATAGAAAATAGTGATTACGTCATTACCTGGTGTGTCGGTCATCTTGTGGAGATGGTCTACCCGGAGGTATATGATGAAAAGTATAAAAAATGGAAGTTAGAGGATCTTCCTTTCCTTCCGAAAGATTACAAATATGATGTGATCCCGGCAGTCAGCAGACAGTATGACGTGGTACACAAAATGCTGCACCGCGAAGATATTGATACTGTCTACTGGGCAGGGGATGCCGGAAAAGAAGGACAGACCATTGAGGAAAACATCCGTATGTACGGCGGTGTCCGCGAGGGGATGAAAGAGCTGCGCGTCTGGATCGATTCCCAGACAGAAGAGGAGATCAAGCGGGGCATCCGGGAGGCAAAACCGATGTCGGATTACGCGAACCTCGGAAAATCCGGCATTATGCGGACCATTGAGGATTACGCGATGGGAATCAATTTTTCCCGCGCGATGTCTGTGAAATATGGAAATCTTTTAAATGATGCGGCAGGGACGAGAAACTATACTGCAATTGCAGTCGGACGTGTCATGACCTGCGTGCTCGGTATGGTCGTGATAAGAGAGCGTGAGATCCGCAATTTTGTGGAAACACCATTTTACCGTGTAGTCGGAAGTTTCACGGATGCGAACATCGAGGCGGAGTGGAAAGTGGTAGAAGGTTCTAAATACTTTGAATCTCCATTATTGTATAAGGAAAACGGATTTAAAAAGCAGGAGTCTGCGGAAAACTTAATACAGGAACTTTCCGGGAAAACAGCGGTTGTGGAATCTATTGAGCGTGGAACTTCCAGAAAGAAAGCACCGCTTCTTTTTAACCTCGCAGAACTGCAGGCGGAGTGTTCGAAGCGCTTTAAAATCAGTCCGGATGAGACATTGCAGGTGGCACAGGATCTCTATGAGAAAAAACTGACTACTTATCCAAGAACGGATGCGCGTGTTCTCTCAACGGCAGTGGCAAAAGAAATCGGAAAAAATATCAGCAGACTGAAAGGCTATGAGCCGGTGCAGGGGTATGTGGAGCGTATCATGAAGGAAGGACTTCATTACAACATTGCGAAGACCCAGTATACGGATGACTCGAAAATTACCGATCACTATGCGATTATTCCGACCGGACAGCTCACAGAGCTGCGTTCTTTAAATGAACTGCAGAGAAGTGTGTATGATCTGATCGTCCGCCGTTTCTTAAGTATTTTTTATCCGGCAGCAGAATATCAGACGGTAAAACTTGTGGTGGCCGTCGGAGAGGAAAAACTTTTTGCCGGTGCAAAAGCATTAAAGGCGCCGGGATTTTTAGAGATTGCAGGAAGAAAACAGGAAGAAGAAAAAGAAGGCAGCAACAAAGAGGATAATGAGGAGACGGATAGTCCGGGGCTTCTGGAACTGGCAGATCAGTTGACTAAGGGGCAGGAACTGCCGGTCAATGGTTATTCTCTAAAAGAGGGAAGCACGAAGCCACCGAAACGCTACACTTCCGGTTCGATGGTGCTTGCGATGGAAAATGCCGGACAGCTGATCGAGGATGAAGAACTGCGTGCACAGATCAAAGGCTCCGGAATCGGAACTTCTGCCACCCGCGCAGAGATCATCAAAAAACTGGTGCGCATCGGTTACCTGCACTTGAATAAAAAATCACAGATTCTGTCGCCGGAGGTGTTGGGCGAGATGGTTTATGAAGTCGTAAATATGACCGTCCCGGCACTTTTGAATCCGAAAATGACTGCTTCGTGGGAAAAAGGACTTGACGGTATCACGCGCGGAACGGTGATCATGGAAGATTACCGGGAGAAACTTGAGGATTTTATCCGAAAAGAGACATTAAACATGGTGGAACGGAATCTGACGTCACAGCTTGTGGCACAGATCCAGCCGTTGACCGGAAAGGGCGCAAGAGGCATTGCGGCAAAGAAAAAGCTTGGCATTGCCTGTCCGGTCTGTGGCGCGGAGCTTGTAACGACACCGTTTGGCTATGGGTGCAGCAATTATAAAAAAGACAGCACTGGCTGTGGCTTCTCCATCGGAACGATTGCAGGGCGTGATCTTTCGGAGGAGGAGTTCCGGGATTTGATTACAAAAGGAAGAACGGATGTTCTGGATGGTTTTGTCTCCAAATCGAAGAAGAAATTCCCGGCAGCACTCGTTTTACAGAAGGATGAGGAGGGAAAAATCAATATCAGTTTTGATTTTTCGGCAAATGAACCACAGGTGGTGGAAGGAATCAAATGCCCGTCCTGCGGCGGTGACATTGTGACGACAGCCTACGGGTTCCGGTGTATCCATTATGACCGGGAGAAAGAGGACAGTTGTGATTTCTCTGTCGGAAAAATTGCAGAGAAAAGTCTGAATGTGTCACAGCTCACAGAACTCGTTACGAATGGAAGAACCGGAACAATCCGCGGCTTTAAATCAAAAAATGGAAAGAGATTTGACGCCTGTCTCTGTCTGGAAAAAGATGAAAACGGTAAAGCGGTTATAAAATTTGATTTTGAACATGTGGAAGCAAAAAAAGTAAAAGATGTTGTCTGTCCGCTCTGCGGCGGTGAGATCATCCAGACACCGTTTGGGTTTGGATGCGCCAATTACTCCAAAGATAACCCGGAGAGCTGCAAATTTGCAATCGGAACAATCGCGGGTGTGAAGTTAAAAGAGGCGCAGGTGAAAGAATTGCTGCTCCGCGGCAAAACGGAAGTCATCAAAGGTTTTATCGCAAAGACAGGCATGATGTTTGATGCACCGTTAAAACTCACGCCGGAAGGTCAGGTGACGTTTGATTTCCCGGAGAAACCAAAGCCTGTAGACACGACTTTAAAATGCCCGAAATGTGGACAGTATATGAAAAAATCCCAGTGGTATTATGAGTGTGAATGTGGATTTAAAGTGGCGCATACGGTGGCAAAGGTGGAGTTAGAGGAAGCCATTATGCAGGAACTTTTTGAGACCGGAAAGACGAAGAAAAAAATAACCGGATTTACGTCAAAAGCGGGGAATGTGTTTGATACCTGCCTGAAATTTGAGGACGACAGGATCAGTTTTGATTTTGATAATCCGGGAGAAAACGTGGTGTTGGAAAATGCAAAGCCAGCTGAAAGCGCACAGAATCAGGAAAAACAAACTATGTTTGAAGCGTAAATAAAATGTAAAAAAATTGACAAAATTTATTGATTTTTGTCGGGTACAGGGTTATGCTTATATACAGTGGTACGGTACATTGAGATATGTGCGTACAAAAATAAATTCAAAGGAGAAATGAAGATGAAAAAAGGTCATGAATTGAAAATTCGTGAGAGATTGTCTAAGAGTTACTTACAGGTTATTTTTATTGCAAGTATCTCTGCAATCGTTGGCATTATTGCATTGCTGGTTATGACAAGAATGTATAATAATGCGCTGAACAATTATGGATTCTCTCAGGGAGATATTGGGAAGGCGATGACAGCATTCTCAGGTGCGCGCAGCGAGGTTCGTGCGGCAGTGGGATATATGGATGAAGATATTATCAGTGATGCCAAGGATACGTATTATACGAGAAAAGATTCATTCCAGCAGTATCTTGACGACATTGAAAGCAGCATGGTGACACAGGCTGGAAAAGATGCTTATAATCAGATTGTCAAAGATCTTGACGGATATTGGGATCTTTCAGATCAACTGATCGAGGAGGGTTCAACCACAGATCAGGAAATCAGTAAAAAAGTCCAGAGACGTGAAGCAGACGAACTTGGACCTGCATATCAGGTAGTTTACAATGATCTGAAGAATCTGATGAACATCTATGTCCAGAAGGGGGATCAGATAGAATCAGTTTTGGCAGTGATGGAGATTATTGCTGTGATCATTATGATCGCAGTGATCATTCTTTCCATTTTGAGTGGCAGAAGATATGGAAACCAGATCGCAGATGGAATTTCAAAGCCATTACAGCAGATTTCAGAACGTCTGAAAACATTTGCGGAAGGAGATCTTGACAGTGAGTTCCCGGAGCATGATGCGAAAGACGAGGTTGCAGAAATGATCGAAACGGCAAGAAAGATGGCAGATAACCTGAATGTGATCATCTCTGACAGCGGAAAACTCTTAAATGAGATGGCAGATGGTAATTTTGCTGTCGCAACAGAACATGAAGAAAGATACACCGGAAAATTCAATGATCTTCTTATTGGAATACGCAACATGAACCGTAAGATTGATGAATCTCTCCGTCAGGTAGAGGAGACAGCAGAACAGGTATCCTTAGGTTCCGGCAATATGGCAGAGGCTGCACAGTCCCTGGCAGAAGGTGCTACGGAACAGGCCGGAGCAGTCGAAGAACTTCAGGCGACCATTGCTGATATCACCGCCAATGTAGAACACACAGCAGAGAATCTTCAAAAGTCTCATGCTGATGCAAGAAAATATGCAGATGATGCGGATCACAGCCGTGAGCAGATGCACGCAATGGTGGAGGCTATGCAGCGTATCAGCGAGTCTTCCATGAAGATTGAGAATATCATTTCCGAACTGGAGGATATCGCAAGCCAGACAAACCTGTTATCTTTGAATGCTTCCATCGAGGCAGCACGTGCAGGTGAGGCAGGAAAGGGATTTGCAGTTGTTGCTGACCAGATCCGTAAACTTGCAGAACAGAGTGCGGCTTCGGCAGTTTCCACAAGAGAACTGATCGAGGGTTCTATCCATGATGTAGAAGAAGGAAATAAAGCGGTTGCTTTGGTTTCAGAGACATTAGACGAAGTTATCAAAGGAATTAATGATATCGCAGATACATCCAAGTCCTTAAGTGAGAACTCACAGTCTCAGGCAACGGCTATGGAGCAGGCAGAGCAGGGAGTCAACCAGATTTCCGAAGTTGTTCAGTCCAACTCCGCTATGGCACAGGAAACTTCTGCTACCAGTGAAGAATTGTCAGCACAGGCTGAAACACTTGATAACCTTGTAAGACAGTTCACATTAAGAGAACAGAAATAATAAAGAACGATAAGTTACTGGAACGAGGTATGTGTGAACAGTAAGAATGAGAGAGAGTCACAGCAAAGTCTGTGGCTCTTTTTTCTTGAATAATCAGTTTTATGTGTTTATAATGAAAAGGCGCAGGCAATCATGAAGTGTTGGAAGAATAAAGATACGGAATGATGAATGTGTGAAATATTTATGGAAGTTTTCAGACAGGAAGGAAGAAAAAATGGAAAACGCAAAAATCAGTAATTTGTATGATCTGAATGAGACAATTGCGAAAGAATATTTAGAGCAGTTTACTTATCCGTGGGAAGCATTAAAAGGAATCAGTGAATTTATCAAAAAATTAGGACCGACATTAGATCCTGAAAAGTTTGAAAAATGCGGCGAGGACATCTGGGTTGCAAAAAGTGCAAAGGTTGCACCGACTGCCTGCTTAAACGGACCGCTCATCGTTGATGAGGAGGCAGAGATACGCCATTGTGCATTTGTAAGAGGAAGTGCTATTGTCGGAAAAGGTTCTGTTGTCGGAAATTCTACCGAGTTGAAAAACGATATTATTTTCAATTCGGTACAGGTTCCGCATTATAATTATGTAGGAGATTCTATTCTGGGATATAAATCCCACATGGGAGCAGGTTCTATTACATCCAATGTGAAATCGGACAAGACACTTGTAGTAGTAAAAGATAAGACAACCGGGGAAGAAATCGAGACAGGCTTGAAGAAGTTTGGCGCAATGCTTGGTGATTTTGTAGAGGTGGGATGTAATTCCGTTCTGAATCCGGGTACTGTGATCGGAAGCCACAGCAATGTTTATCCGCTGTCCATGGTGCGTGGCGTTGTTCCGGCAAACTCTATTTATAAAAATAAAAATGAAATTGTAGAAAAGCAGTAAAAATTCCGAAATGATATATTGCTTGTGGTATGTTTTTCCTTTTTACAAAAAAGTACATAAATTTTATGGTTTCTACTTGTGAAAATGAAAAAAATGTGCGAAAATGTTTGAAGTATGTTAAGCATCTAACAATGTTTAGCAGATGACATATCTATTTATATGTGAAAGGAGACTTAAAATGATTTACACTAAGGAAGTCGAAAACATGTGCCCAGTAGCAAAAGGCGCAAAACATGAACCAGCTCCAATTCCAGAAGAAGGAAAATGGGTTCACTCTAAAAAAATTGAAGATATCTCAGGATTTACACACGGTGTAGGCTGGTGTGCACCACAGCAGGGTGCCTGTAAGCTTTCATTAAATGTAAAGAATGGTATCATTGAGGAAGCTTTAGTTGAGACAATCGGATGTTCCGGTATGACTCACTCTGCAGCTATGGCAGCAGAAGTTTTACAGGGAAAAACAATCCTTGAAGCTTTAAATACAGACTTAGTTTGTGATGCTATCAACACAGCTATGAGAGAATTATTCTTACAGATTGTTTACGGACGTACACAGAGTGCATTCTCTGATGACGGATTAGCAATCGGTGCTGGTCTTGAAGACTTAGGAAAAGGACTTCGTTCCCAGGTTGGTACAATGTACGCAACAAAAGAAAAAGGTGTTCGTTACCTTGAGATGGCAGAAGGCTATGTAACAGGTATCGCCCTTGACGAGAACAATGAAGTTATCGGATATCAGTTCGTTTCTCTTGGAAAAATGACTGACTTCATCAAAAAAGGTGATGACCCTAACACAGCATGGGAAAAAGCAAAAGGACAGTATGGTCGTGTAGCAGATGCTGTTAAGATCATCGACCCAAGAGAAGAGTAGGAAAGGAGACGAACGAAAATGGCATTATTTGAAGGATATGAAAGAAGAATTGACCAGATCAATTCTGTATTAAACAGCTATGGAATCAGCTCTATCGAAGAAGCTGAGAAAATCACAAAAGACGCTGGTCTTGATGTTTACGAGCAGGTTAAGAAAATTCAGCCAATCTGTTTTGAGAACGCTTGCTGGGCATACACTGTAGGTGCAGCGATCGCAATTAAAAAAGGATGTACAAGAGCTGCTGATGCTGCTGCAGCAATCGGTGAAGGTCTTCAGGCATTCTGTATTCCAGGTTCTGTTGCTGACCACAGAAAAGTAGGTTTAGGACATGGTAACCTTGGTAAAATGTTATTAGAGGAAGAGACAGAGTGCTTCTGCTTCTTAGCAGGACATGAGTCTTTCGCTGCTGCTGAAGGTGCGATCGGTATCGCCGAGAAAGCAAACAAAGTACGTCAGAAACCATTAAGAGTTATCTTAAACGGTTTAGGAAAAGACGCAGCACAGATCATCTCCCGTATCAACGGATTCACATTTGTTGAGACACAGTATGATTACAAAGCAGCAAAATTAAATGTTGTATATGAGAAACCATACTCTGACGGACTTCGTGCAACTGTAAAATGTTACGGTGCTGATGATGTTCAGGAAGGTGTTGCTATCATGCATCATGAGAACGTAGGTGTATCTATCACAGGTAACTCTACAAACCCAACACGTTTCCAGCATCCGGTAGCAGGTACATACAAGAAAGAATGTATCGAGCAGGGTAAGAAATACTTCTCCGTAGCATCCGGCGGTGGTACAGGACGTACACTTCACCCAGATAACATGGCTGCAGGTCCAGCTTCTTACGGTATGACAGATACAATGGGACGTATGCACTCTGATGCACAGTTCGCAGGATCTTCTTCCGTACCAGCTCACGTAGAGATGATGGGACTTATCGGTATGGGTAACAACCCAATGGTAGGTGCTACTGTAGCTGTAGCTGTATCCGTAGAGGAGGCTGCTAAGGCAGGTAGATTCTAGGTTTTACGAGATTTACAAAAATTTATCGGGAGTCGTTCGGCTCCCGATTTTTGTGTTTTGACAACATATTGACAACATTTACTCTAAGTTGTTGTCAATGTTGTCACCATTTATTACTTCATCAAGCATAGAAAGCATTTTCTTAGTAACATGATCTGTGTAGCGTTTTGTTGTCTGAATATTAATATGCCCGAGTCTTTTCTGGATCAGTGGCATTGGAACACCTGCCTCATAAAGAATTGTTGCATGAGTATGTCGTAAACTGTGGAAGTCCCATTCTTCACTGATAAGAGTACAGTTCTTTGCTTTACCATGAATGCTGCGGGAAGTGTGCTGCATATTTCGTGGGTGAGCCAGAAGACCACCCTGTTTAGCATTTACAAAATGTACAGGCCTTAAATCATTAAGTGAAAGAAGGCTGTGTGTTTCTTCATCATAGTTCATGTAATTTTCTTGATAATATTCTCCGCAGGTTTCTTTATTAGTCAATTGAAATTGAGAGCTAGTTGGGGAGAATTGGGTAATCAGGAAATTGGTTACTATCCATTTGCACAATATATTGGTTTAGGTAATAATTATGTATGGGGAGATAATAAAACTCAAGGTGTAGCTATTTCCTCATTAGCGAACCCTGATATAAAATGGGAAACAACTGCTACTACG
>SKFA01002069.1_pt1 | contig 10553 bp, 8 predicted proteins | sample 4820291 | NCBI WGS metagenome assembly SKFA01 (sample SAMN11008795, study PRJNA524170) | human gut metagenome | isolation source: fecal sample from pouch patient p30 | place: Israel: Tel-Aviv | reverse complement strand
ATGCTTTATAGTCTAGTTCAAGAAGAAGATGAGTTGCGTGGTAATAGTCAAGATACCAAAGACACTCAAAAGTCTTATTATAAACAATATGTATCTAAATTCTTTAAGAATGCGGACATGAAACTCATTGGAGCAAATGAAATCAAAGAATTTCGAGATTGGTTAGCTTCACAACCAAGTGTGAAAGGTGGCAATCTTTCAGCTATTTCGGTAAATCAACAAATGATTTTCGTTCATAAACTCTTTGAAATTGCGATTGTAAAAGGCTATCGAAAAGACAACCCTGTTTCTGCGCTTCGGAAACTTCCAGAGAAACACCGTGAAATGAGTTTTTATACTCCTGAACAGTTCAAAAAGTTCTTGGCTTTGATTGAGATTAATGAGTTTCAATATAAGCTCTTATACCAAATTCTTATGTTCACAGGTGCACGCATGGGGGAAGCCTTAGCTCTAACTTGGGAAGTTGTAAATCTTGATGAAGGTTACATTGAAATCAAAAACTCTGCTCATTATCGGAAGAAAAAGGTAACGATTGGAGCGACTAAAACTGTTCAATCTGTTCGCCGTATCTATATTCATAGCGCTTTTGTAAAGGAGCTTAAAAAATGGAAACACAAACAATTTGAGTTGTTAAAGCAGTTCACAGATGAACCTGACAAATTACAGATTTACCAAACTAGCCCTGAAATTCTAACCCACCCACAAGTAACAGGTTTTCGACACGATAAGCTCATCAAAAGAATGCCAGATGATTTGAAGCTGATAAGAAATCATGACTTTCGTCATTCTCACGCAGCATTTTTGATTAGTCAAGGCTTGCGCCGTGGAGAGGGAAAAGATTTTCTATTTTTCGTTTTAATGAAACGACTTGGGCATTCTTCCATCACTACCACAATCAATACTTATAGTCATCTCTTTCCAACACAACAGAAAGAAATCGCAAGTGCCTTTGATGACTTCTGAAAAAGTTAGGCACTATTAGGCACGCTACAAAATAAAAAGGCTGTAAAGCCTTATAAATAAAGGAATAGGTACATTACTATGATGAATATGCAAAAAATGATGAAACAAGCTCAAGACTTGCAAAAAAATATGAAAATTGCGCAAGCTGAAATTGAAGCGACAACCTTTTATGGTACGTCTGCTCAAGAATTGGTAAAAGTTGCCTTCACAGGTGACCGTAAAATGACACAGATTGATATCTCACCAGACTTGATTGACCCAGAAGATTCAGAAACCTTGTCAGACATGATCACACAAGCCGTTAATGCAGCCTTGGTGGACATTGATAAAACAACAGAGCAAAAACTTGGTAAATTCACAAAAGGATTGCCTTTCTAATTAAAAATTGATAGAATAAAGGAAACGAGAAGAGTATCGTGAGACTGCGTTTATAAAGAGAGTAGGAGGGTGCTGAAAATCCTACAAACGTCCTCATGATTGTTGCTTCTTGACAATCGTATACTCAAGAGTTAAGTGAGTATAAATAAAAAAATGAGTGTCCAGAAACATGATGTCTGGGAATTTAGGTGGTACCACGTGAAAGCGCCCTAATCATAATAGATTAGGGCGCTTTTTGTCCGCGCTTGGACAGTCACCATCGCCATCAACACGTTTAATTGATAGAAAGGCATCCACATGGTTATCATTCCAGACCTTATTTTGATCTTGGCGCTTATCGTTTATCTGGTCTTAGTTCGCATTAAAAAAGTCAAATTTCGTCTGACTGCGCTCGCCCTATGGTTAGGGACAGTCCTGTTGGTTGACACCATTATCACTTACAGCAAGATAGATTTAGGCGCATTCTTTACCTTTATGCTAGTCATGGTCTTGGGCTCTTGGCTAGTCTCCTATCGCATCATTCATAAAGACAAACGCCGCCTACTCACGGGTTATGTCTTTAATTTGAGCATCGTCATTACCATTGGCTACATTGTCATCCTTTGCTTTCCATTCTCGACACCACTGCCAATCCTTCTCAGCCTCATCATCGGCCTCATGGCCTTTGTGCTACTTTCTTTTGGCGGTTATGCCTTAATTGTTTACCTCCTTTGGAATGCTCGTATCGTCTTGAAAAAAGAGAGCCGAAGTCTCGGCAACATGCTGACACTTTTACTAGGCATAGCAGGGCTTTTCCTCATCCTTTTTCAGCATTTATTGCTCAAAAAAGGCAGCGTTTTTGAATATATCTACATGGTTATCGTCATTTTCCTAATCTATTATTTCTTTAGCTTTATGACCATTCTAACCAGCAGTCTACTCTTCAATCACATCAAACCCAAGTTCAATAAAGACTATCTCATTGTTCTGGGTTCAGGTCTACTCAACAGTAAGACAGTTACACCGTTGCTCGCGGGCAGAATAGATGCAGCCTTGGCGTTTGCGAACCAACAGCAAGCAAGAACTGGAAAGCAGCCGCTACTCATCATGAGTGGGGGGCAAGGTCAAGACGAAAAAATGCCAGAGGCGGTAGCCATGGAAAACTATGCCTTGTCACAAGGTGTGCCGAAAGCTGAGATTATCACGGAAGAAAACAGTAAAACGACCCTACAAAATTTGCAGTTTTCAAAAAACCTAATGGACGAAAGAAGTCAAGGTAAGCCGTATCAAAGTGCTTTTGTCAGCAACGATTACCATATCTTTCGAGCAGGTCTGTTTGCTAAGAAAGTTGGTCTAAACAGTGACGGTATCGGTAGCAGAACAGCTAGATATTTCCTCCCCAACGCTTTCATCCGCGAATTTGTCGCTATCATTCTCATGCATAAAAAACGACATATTGTGTTTACCGTGCTGCTTTTGATATTGATCGCTGTGATTAATGTTAAGTTTGTTGGGTAGGTGATAAAAGTAATTTGCCACAGACAGAGATTTTGAAATTTTTATCCATAAATTTCACTTGACTGAAAATTATGTTGATAACCCCTCTTATTTTCACTATACTGAAAATAAGAGGGGTATCCCGGCGATATTTTCACCCTAATGATATTTTGTGTTATAATGGTCTCAAATGCACATAATCGTACAGGAGGAAAAAACAGTGATCAAGAGAGAAACTTATCTGAATTGGTTGATTAAGCATCAAGAAAATGGCCTAATCAAAATTATCTCCGGCGTCAGAAGAAGTGGGAAATCCACTTTATTTGAGCTATTTAAGGACCATTTAAAAACTGAGCATGTCACAGATGAACAAATCATCCATCTAAACTTTGAAGATTTAAGATATTACGAACTCAGGAACTTTCTTTCCCTGAATGATTATATCCAAGAAAAGATATCAAAAGAACAAAAATATTATATCTTTTTAGATGAGATACAGATTGTCGAAAAATTCGAAGAAGTTGTTAATAGTTTAAATTTGCAACCCAACTTAGATATTTATATCACAGGTAGTAATGCCTATTTTATGAGTGGTGAATTGGCAACACTATTGACAGGACGTTACATTGAGTTATCGATCTTACCCCTTTCTTTTAAAGAATTTTATAGCGCACACACGGATTTATCATTGACAGAAGTATATGACAAATATCAAAAGAGCGCCTTTCCTTATTTGGTCAATAAAGATGATGAAGAGGAAAGAAATTTCTACTTGAGAAGTGCCTACAATGATATCACGCTGAAAGATATCATGACACGATATAAAATTACTGAACAAGGGATTCTGGAAAGGGTGCTACGATTTTTAGTCAGTGCCATTGGTTCGGAAGTTTCTATTAATAAAATTGCTAATACTTTGAAATCTCAAAATGTCTCAGTATCTAATAATACAGTAGAAAAATATGTAGACGCCTTTGTCAATGGTTTAATTTTATATCCCGCACCTCGATATGATATTAAAGGGAGAAAGTTACTACAACGTCTAGAAAAATATTACGTTGTAGACTTGGGCTTTCGTGAAATGATTTTACCAGATAAAAAAGAAGATGCCGGTCATATTTTAGAGAACATCATCTTTTTAGAACTAAAAAGAAGATACAAAGAAGTCTATGTTGGCAAGCAAGGCAGTCTAGAAGTCGATTTTGTTTGTCTGAATAGTGATAATAGCTTGGTCTATTATCAAGTCGCGTTACAAACACTGGATGAAAGTGCATTGACAAGAGAATTACGCAGTTTGGAAAACATCTCAGAAGCCTATCCTAAATATCTTTTGACACTCGATACGATACACAAAACAGCGAATTACAATGGTATTTTGAAGAAAAATGCTTTAGACTGGTTGTTAGAGAATTGAGAACCAGACAAGGAAAATATCAAAATCGAATAATTATGGTTTGAACACATTTCAAAAAACAAAGAAACAGGAGTATAACATGACAGAACTATCAACAAAATTCAACCCAACAGAAGTAGAGGCAGGCCGCTATGATAAATGGCTCGCAGCTGATGTCTTCAAACCAAGTGGCGATAAAAAAGCCCAACCCTATAGCATCGTTATCCCACCACCAAATGTCACAGGTAAACTTCACCTCGGACACGCTTGGGATACAACGCTGCAAGATATTATCATCCGTGCCAAACGCATGCAAGGCTATGACACGCTTTGGTTACCAGGGATGGACCATGCCGGCATTGCCACGCAAGCTAAAGTTGAAGAACGTTTGCGTGAGCAAGGTATTTCACGCTATGACCTCGGTCGTGAAAAATTCCTAGAAAAAGTCTGGGAATGGAAAGACGAATATGCCGCAACGATCAAAGAACAATGGGGCAAAATGGGGCTATCGCTTGATTATTCACGCGAACGTTTTACCCTAGATGAAGGCCTATCAAAAGCGGTTAAAAAAGTTTTCGTTAAACTTTACGAAAAAGGCTTTATCTACCGTGGTGAATTCATTATCAACTGGGATCCAGCAGCCCGCACAGCGCTTTCAGATATCGAAGTTATCCACCAAGATGTCGAAGGTGCGTTCTACCATATCACTTATCCTTTGACAGATGGCTCAGGCAATGTTGAAATCGCAACAACACGTCCAGAAACCTTGCTCGGCGATGTGGCAGTCATTGTCAATGCCAAAGATGAACGTTACCAAGATATTATCGGTAAAACTGTGACCGTACCTTTTGTTAACCGTGAAATCCCAGTCCTCACAGATGAACACGCGGATATGGAAAAAGGCACAGGTGTCGTTAAAATCACACCAGCGCATGACCCCAACGACTTTGATGTTGTTGAACGCCTCAACGCCCAAGGTCATAATTTGCCAATGATTAATGTCATGAACGATGACGGCACAATGAATGAGCTTGCGGCAGAATTTGCGGATATGGATCGCTTTGAAGCACGCAAACAAATCGTTGCCAAACTCGACGAGATGGGTCAACTTGTTAAAATCGAGAAAATGGTCCACAGTGTCGGTCACTCTGAGCGTTCAGGTGCCGTTGTGGAACCACGTCTATCAACGCAATGGTTTGTTAAAATGGATGAGCTAGCTAAAAATGCTATCGCTAACCAAAAAACAGATAACGCAGTCGAGTTCTTCCCGCCACGTTTCAATGATACCTTCACACAATGGATGGAAAACGTCCATGACTGGGTAATCTCACGCCAACTCTGGTGGGGACATCAAATTCCTGCTTGGTATAACGCAGACGGCGAGATGTACGTCGGCGAAACAGCGCCAGAAGGTGACGGTTGGACACAGGATTCTGACGTTTTAGATACATGGTTCTCATCAGCTTTATGGCCGTTTTCAACCATGGGGTGGCCAGATGAGGAAGCCGAAGACTTCAAGCGTTACTTCCCAACGTCAACGCTTGTTACGGGATATGATATCATCTTCTTTTGGGTCAGCCGCATGATTTTCCAAAGTTTGGAATTTACAAACGAACGCCCATTTAAAGACGTTCTCATCCACGGTTTGATTCGGGATGAAGAAGGTCGTAAAATGTCTAAATCCTTAGGTAACGGCATTGACCCAATGGACGTCATCGAAAAATACGGTGCTGATGCCTTGCGTTGGTTCTTGTCAAATGGTTCTGCACCAGGTCAAGACGTCCGTTTCTCTTATGAAAAAATGGATGCTGCTTGGAATTTCATTAACAAAATCTGGAACATTTCACGCTACATCATCATGAACAAGGAAACGCTCAGCGCAGCGGATACTTATGCTAATGTTGATAAAGTCGCCCAAAAAACAGCAGGCAATGTGACGGATCGTTGGATATTGACCAAACTCAATGAAACGATTGACCATGTCACGAAAAACTTCGATAAGTTTGAATTTGGTGAAGCAGGCCGTGCCCTCTATAACTTTATATGGGAAGACTTTGCTAACTGGTATGTTGAGTTGACTAAAGAAGTCCTCTACGGTGAAGATGAGGCAGAAAAAGATGTGACACGTAGTGTCCTTGTCTATGTTCTAGACCAAATTCTACGCCTTCTCCACCCAATCATGCCATTTGTGACTGAAGAAATTTCGGAAAATCTCGGCTTGATTGAGGGTAGCTTAGTTGTTGCAGCCTATCCAGAAGTTCGTCCAGAATTTTCAGATGATGCAGCCGTTCGTGGTGTGGAAGTCTTGAAAGACATCATCAAGTCAGTTCGAAATATCCGTGCGGAAGTGAATACAGCACCAAGCAAGGCAGTGCCAATTCTGATCAAGACAGAAAATGCTGAAATTGAAACATTCTTGAAAGAGAATAGCAACTATCTAACACGTTTCACAAATCCGGAAACCTTAGAGATTTCTGCTGACATCATAGCGCCAGCGCAAGCTATGACAGCGATTCTATCAAACGTTGAAATTTACTTGCCACTTGCAGGCTTGATTAACATCACAGATGAAATTGCCCGTTTGACTAAAGAATTAGCCAAATGGCAAAAAGAATTGGACATGGTCTCACGTAAACTCTCTAACGAGAAATTCGTTGCCAATGCCAAACCAGAAGTTGTTGAAAAAGAAAAAGCTAAACAAGCAGATTACCAAACAAAATTCGATACAACACAAGCACGTATTGCTGAGCTTGAGAAACTATAAGATACCAGAAAAAAGCCGACAAATAAGGCTTTTTTTGCTATAATTAAGCAATAACTTTAGGAATAGGAAGTTTTTCATGACAACATTTATGCGACTCAATCGGACGCTCAAACTCCGGATTCTCATGACTTTTATCGGGGTTTTGGGTTATAGCACCGTCGGATCGAGTATGACGATTTACTACAATCACTATCTAGGTGCGGCGATTACGGGTGTACTCCTTATCATTTCAAGTGTCTCTAGTTTTTTTATCGGACTTTATGGTGGGCATTTGGCAGATCGGCATGGTAGAAGACCAATTCTCCTCATCGGCTCGACAATTTCAGTTGTGGGTGCCTTAATTGCCGTGCTCTACAATAGTCCGATCTTCCAAAATCCTTGGACAACATTTGTTGGTTTTTTTCTCTTAAATTTCGGTTTTTCTTTTGAATCTGCGGCAGATAATGCCATGATCATTGATGTCTCAGATGAAACTAACCGAAAATATGTATACAGTCTGAGTTACTGGATTATCAATGTCTCGATTACCTTTGGGGCAGCACTCAGTGGCTGGCTGTTCAGAGATTACTTGTTTGAGTTGCTTTTAGGTTTGCTAATCGCGCAACTGATTAATGGCAGTATCAAGTATTTCCTAATCAGCGAGAGTTTCGTGCCAGCACCCAAAGCCAAAAAAGAACGCGAAAGTTTCATTCAAAACTATGGCGTCGTGGCTCGGGATAAAATCTTTCTCTTGTTTATCGGCGCTGTCATCTTAAACAAGGTGATTTTTGGCAATATTGACTTCTATCTTCCAGTTCACTTGTCAGACAGTTTCAAAACGACGACGATTTTTGGCTTTGAAATTTATGGTCAGAGAATGTTGACCCTATTTGTCATGTTAAATACCCTGATTATTATCTTCAGCATGACCTTTGTCAACCAACTCACCAGCAAGTGGTCAGAGCGAAAAAGCCTCACCACCGGTGCCTTATTACAAGGGCTAGGATTTGCTGCCGCCTTTTTAATGAACAGCTTTATACCGCTCATCCTAGCATCCATTGTCATGACGATCGGTGAGATGATCCTCGTGCCGTCCTCACAAAGTCTGCGCGCCGATCTGATGAATGAGGAGAAAATCGGGACTTACTCAGGTTTTGTGACCATTACAGATCCGATCGGGAGCGTTCTGTCTGGCAGTCTGGTCAGTTTTTCGGTTTACATTCATCACACGGGCGTCGCCGTGGTCATGGTCGTGGTAACGGTGCTGCTGGTTTTATGCTTTAATCAAGTGATGAAGATGAAAACTCAGGCTGAAATCACGTCAAGTAAAAATACTTGACAAAAATGCTTGATTTCTCGTCTAGACTTTGATAGAATAGATAAGTATTGAGAAATCAAGGCAACATTATCTAATAAAACCAAAGGAGATTTAAGACAATGGCAGTACCTGCACGTCACACATCGAAATCTAAGAAAAACAAACGTCGTACGCACTATAAAATGACAGCACCAACAGTTTCATTTGATGAAACAACTGGTGATTACAGCCGCGGCCACCGTGTATCCCTCAAAGGATATTACAAAGGTAAAAAAGTTACAAAATAATAGAAAGGACAAACTAAGATGCGCGTAAATATTACACTTGAACACAAAGAATCTGGCGAACGTTTGTACCTGACTCAAAAAAACAAACGTAACAACCCTGACCGTCTTGAACTTAAAAAATACTCTCCAAAATTGCGTAAGCACGTTATTTTTAAAGAAGTCAAATAAGACTTCTTTACACGGCAATTAAGCTTGAAAATATTGCTGTACTGCGATTTCTCAAAAATGAAATTTCAGTACATAGCAATAAAAATCAGTTGAATTACCATCAAAATTACCATCTTTTCCGTGAAATAAAAATCGGGAAGATTGAGATGTAGCACCTGTTCGCAGGTGCTATTTTTTGTTTTATTACCATCAAAATCAAAACGAAGCCGCCCACTTTGTTTAGGCCTCAAGACCAAATCAGCTTTTGCCTCTCTTAAAATGGTATAATATGACTTATAAACTAAGGAGATTACTACTAATGGCAACCATTGAACCGAAAATTTTTGACGAGTTGAAAACGGCTTTGGTATCTTTTGGCGACAAATATTTTGTCGGAGAAGAATTGAACCGTTCCAAACTCGCGGATGATTTACGAAATTATGATGAAGCACTTTTAAGCAAATTGTTTGAAGTGGATTTCATCAAGCAACATTTCATCAAGGAAGTGGCGGGGCAAAAGCTCTTTCAGATTGAACAGCTAGAGGAAGCCGTTCTCTATAACGATTACTGGGACACAAGCTACACCAAATATGAAAATCGTGTTGGGTTAGCTTCAAAAGGGAAGTTCTTACAAGATAGCCAAGATGTCGTATTAGACTTTCCGTTCAAAGATGGCGTTTTGACTGCTTCAATGACTAAAGAAGATAATGAGGACGGCTATGATGACGCCTTCTTAAACGAGGTCATTGAGAAAGACGAGATTGACCGTCTTTTTGACAAGAAAGTGTTTGTAAATGTCAAACGCTTTGGCGATAATAAGGGAGCACAGCACAGCACAGCACAGCACAGCGGTAGATAATGGGATTGTTTCTTTTGATAAAGAGAAAGACAATCTGATTATCAAAGGAAATAATCTGTTGGCGTTGCATACGCTGAAAAATGAATTTGCAGGAAAAGTTCGTCAAATTTATATCGACCCACCTTACAACACAGGTAAAGACTCATTTAACTACAATGATAAATTTAATCACTCCAGTTGGTTAGTTTTCATGAAGAACAGGTTGGAGATTGCTTGGGAGTTGTTGTCTGATGATGGAACAATTTGGATTTCGATTGATGGGTATGAAAGTCATTATTTGAAAGTACTGGCTGACAGTGTTTTTGGTGCGGATAACTTCCTTGATGAGGTTGTGTGGCAACGTGCGTATGCACCTATCAATCTGAAAAAGACATTTTCGAAAAGTCATGATTATATCTTGGTTTACGCAAAAAATAATTCTGGGGCAAAAGAACTGAATAGGTTGCCTCGAAAAGCTGAGATGGTTGCTTCATATAAAAATCCTGACAATGACCCACGAGGAGTTTACAAAGCAGATAATTTTTCCGTAGGGCCAGCTGTAGAAAAGAATATTTATGAAATTACAACTCCATCAGGTAGAAAAGTATTACCTCCAGATGGATACTCTTGGCGATTCTCTAAAGAACGTTTTGAGGAACTTTTAGCTGACAATCGCGTTTATTTTGGAAAAGATGGTAACTCTGCACCTTCATATAAACGATTTTTATCAGAAGTTAAAGATGGCGTTGTTGCGCAAACTCTGTGGACTTATCAGGAGGTTGGACATAACCAAGACGCCAAGAAAGAAATTAAATCGCTTTTTGATGGTCAAGCAGCCTTTGGCACACCAAAACCTGAAAAGCTGATTCAAAGAATTTTGACACTTGGTTCAGATGAAAATGACCTTGTACTAGATTTCTTCATGGGTTCTGCTACTACTCAAGCTGTTGCTATGAAAATGAACCGTCGCTTTATCGGTATTGAACAGATGGACTATATCAGTACCGTTT
>SKFA01002062.1_pt1 | contig 10581 bp, 8 predicted proteins | sample 4820291 | NCBI WGS metagenome assembly SKFA01 (sample SAMN11008795, study PRJNA524170) | human gut metagenome | isolation source: fecal sample from pouch patient p30 | place: Israel: Tel-Aviv | reverse complement strand
CCCATACACAGCAGCTCTGCCCACAGAACCGGCCAGCGCAGTTTTCCCCTGCCCAGATAGGCCCACTCCACCAGAATAAAGGCGTTCCCCTGGACCAGACACACCAGATGCCCCAGCATCATTTCCGCAAATGCATCACTCATCCACATACTGCCCCTTCCATTCCAGATATGCGTTCTGGATGGCCGCATAGCCTGCGCGGCTCACGCTCAGCTCCACCCCGTTTTTCAGCAGGGCGCGGTAGCTGCGGATGCTGCGCACATATTTCATGTTCACCACATCGCTGCGGCTCACCTGCAAAAAGCCGTTCTCGTAGAGCATGGGCGGCAGGTCGGCGATCTTGCCGTAGTAGGTGCAGATGGGCCGGCGGGCAATGTCGCCGTAGACGTTGATCTGGCGCAGGTCGCTTTCCAGATAATAGATCTGATCCAGCGGAATTTCCGTTTCGGTGCGGTTGTGGTGCACCGTCAGAGTCTTGCGCTGGTCGGTCAGGGCGGCAAGCAGGTCGTCCAGACACTTGGGCAGGGTGCGCGCAATGTCCCGCTTGAGCAGGTAGCGGTAGGCGTTCACCGTGTAGCCTTCCAGCGCAAATTCCAGATAGGCCGAAACATACACCAGCATCAGGCCGGGGCACTTCTGCTTGAGCTGACGGCCCAGCACCATGCCGTTTGCACCGGGCATGTCCACGTCCAGAAACGCCAGCTGATACAGCTCCAGCCCCGGCGTTGCAAGCACCTCGGCTGCGCTGGTGCAGACGGCGGTGTGCACCTGCACGCTGCGGGCGGTAAAGTAGACGGTGACATATTCTGCCATGCGCGCGCCGAACGCCGCATCGTCGTCACAGATCAGGATATGCATGGAAGGTTCCTTTCTGCCGCAAAAAGCCCCTCTTGCAGTAAGAGGGGCCAAAGTAACTATCAGAGGAATTTATCGTAGAGGCCAAAAGCAAAGATGAACAGCACGATCACCGGCAGCACGCAGGTCAGGTAACCGCGCATCCAGTCGTGCATCTTGAGGCCCTTGCCGGTGTTGACTTCCTTTTTATAGTTGTCCCAGCCCCAGCCGTACTTGGTAACGCAGAACAGCAGGTACACCAAGCTGCCCAGCGGCAGGAACAGGTTGCTCACGAGGAAGTCCTCCAAATCCAGCACAGCGCCGCCGAACACGGCAAAGCCGTCCCATGCCCACACGTTGTAGCCCAGCACGCAGGGCAGCGAAAGCAGAGTGATGAGCACGAAGTTCACCAGACTGGACTTTTTGCGGCTGCAGCCGGTCAGCTCCATGCCGCAGCAGATGATGTTCTCGAACACGGCCAGCACGGTGGAAAGCGCTGCAAAGGCCATGAACAGGAAGAACAGGGTGCCCCACAGACGCCCCAGCGCCATGTTGGCAAAGATGTTGGGCAGAGTGATGAAAATCAGGCTGGGGCCGCTGGTCTGGTCCACACCATAGGTGAAGCAGGCCGGGAAAATGATTAGACCAGCGGTGATGGCCACAAAGGTGTCCAGCACCACGATGCGGACCGACTCGCCCAGCAGGGAGTGCTCCTTGCCGATGTAACTGCCGAAGATGGCCATGGCACCGATGCCAAGGCTCAGGGTGAAGAAGGCCTGGTTCATGGCCGACACCAGTGTGTTGACCACGCCCACCTCCTGCATACGGGCAAAATCGGGCACCAGATAGAACTCGAGGCCCTCTTTTGCGCCGGGCATGAACAGGCTGTTGACCGCCAGCACCACCATGATGGCCAGCAGAGCGATCATCATGACCTTGGTCACCCGCTCCAGACCGTTCTGCAGGCCCTTGGCGCACACCAGAATGCCCAGCACCACCACGAACACCATCCAGAAGGTCATCACGCCGGGGCTGGCCAGCATCTCGGTGAACTTACCGGCTACCTGCTCGGCGTTCAGGCCGGACAGCTGACCGATGGCGGTCATGTAGAAATAGTGCAGCATCCAGCCGGCCACCGTGGTGTAGAACATCATCAGCAGATAGCAACCGATCAGGGTGAGATAGCCGTGGATGTGCCATTTCTGGCCCGGCTTTTCCAGTGCCTGATAGGCCCGCACCGGGCTCTTGCGGGAGGCGCGGCCCACCGCAAACTCCATGGTCATGATGGGCAGACCCAGAATGACGAGGAACAGCAGGTAGAACAGCACGAAAGCGCCGCCGCCGCCCTGACCTGCCATGTAAGGGAACTTCCACACATTTCCGATGCCGATCGCGCAGCCGGCGGAAAGGAGGATGAACCCGAGTCTCGATTTGAGTTTTTCGCGTTCCATTGATTGTCTCCTTTATTGCACCTTGCAAAAATCTGCGCCCGTCGTTTCGTCCACGACGGGCGCACAGTATATTGATTATATCACAGCTTATGGCAAATCTCCCAGAAGTCTTGCTTGAATCTTTTTCATGTTTTCTTCAGGAGAGTTTGCTGTATTTTCATGTTTCGAGCAGTTCCGACTGCATTTCGTCCAGCTGCTCGTAGCTGTAAAGGCGGTTAAGGGCTTCCACCAGCTCTTTTTTCGAGAGCCGGGGCGGCAGACCGAGAGCGCAGAGCAGCTTTGTTTTCCGCTCAGCCGAACCCGCCGTACCCGAAAGCCCCCACTCATAGAGGTCGGTATAAGTAATTTGCCGCCCCTCCGGCTTTGCAGGGGCAATGCCAGCTTCTTCGCCCAGAGCGTCCCGGAGTGCCTGCAAAACGAGGGCATCGTCCACGCCCTCGACCCCCAGAAGCCCCTCTTTGCCGGGCTGAGCCTTCCGCTTTTCCTTGCCGTGGATGGCGGGCACATAAGCCTGCACCACGTTCTGCGCACCCACCATGTTGGTGATGTAGTTGCGGATTCGGAAGCCTGCCGCGTCCGAATCCGTGAGCAAGATCAAACCGTTTTTCTGCGCCAGCGCCCGGAACAGCTGCTGGCGCTGTTTGTCTTTATAAATGCCAAAACCATCCGTCAGCAGGATCATGGCATCGGTCAGGTGCGCCAGACGGACGGCATCGTACTTGCCCTCCACGATCAGCACCCGGTCGGTATGGATCATCTTGCTTTGCATCATCTTCCGCTCCCCGCCAGCGCCAGACGGCACAGGGCTGTTTCCAGCAGTGTCTGCGCCGCCACAGGCTGGCTTTTCAGGCTCTGGTCCAGCTCCAGCAGCACCTGCAAGCAGGCCTCCAGCTGGGGCAGGGTGTAGTGGGCGGCAGTTTCTGCCGAGCGCTTCAGCCGGTAGTCACTGCCCTTATAGCCAAAATCTTTGTGCACCGCACTGTAATTCTTCCGCTTTGCCGCCCCAAGCTTTACCCGGTACAGGTCCACATAGCTGCCGATCATGGCCGCTGTAATGGCAATGGGCTCCTGCTGCAGCCGCAGCAGGGTCTGCAGCTTTTTGCAGGCTCCGGTGGCGTTTTTGGCGGTGATCATGCGGATCATCTCGAACACATCCGCTTCAAGGCTCACCGTGCCCATCTCCGCCACCATGGATGCGCTCACGGTCTGGTAGCCGGACAGGGCACAGAGCTTATCCACCTCGTTTTCCAGCAGAAAGGGGTCCTCGCCGCAGCGCTCCAGCAATGCGGTGGCTGCGCCGGCCGGCAGGGTCGCGCCCTGCGCCTTTGCGCGCTCCATCATCAGATTTTTCAGTTCAAAGGGGCGGGGCTTTGCCAGCTCCTCCGTGTAGCCGATGGCCTTGCACTGGGCTTGCAGCTTTTGCGCCTGCTTGCCCAGCTTGATCTTTCCGCGTTCCAGCGGGAATACGCTGCCCAGCACTGCCACAGCGTTTTCCAAGCTGGAAAGGGTACTGCACAACTCGTCCAGGTCCTTGCTGCCGTAGGCTGCGGGGTCTATTTCCGGCAGCACCACCACACGCCGGGTACCGAAAAAGGAGATGGTACCCGCTGCCATGATAAGCTGTTCCAGTTCCGGCGCAGCACCGTCCAGGATCGTGGCGTCCTCGTCGCTGTCTGCCGACAGCACCCGCACCGCCGCCGCCACTGCCTGCCGCACCAGATACCGCTCGCTGGAATAAAAATAGTAGACCGGGCAGCCCTTGTCGGCCAGCTGCCGGAGTTTTGCTTCCGTGGCCATGCAAATGCCCCTTTCCTGTTATAAAATGCTCCTTGTATTGTACCACACTCGGCCCGGATTGCAAAGCATCACTCAAGCCTTTCGCCGCCGGTGCGGCGCAGGCTGAGGGAGGCAGTGTACTGCGTTTCCGGCGGCATCCAGCTGTAACTGCGCAGCGCCAGCAGTTTTTGGTACTGCACTGTCTCCGGTTTTTTCGGCGTAGCGATCAGCCACTCCGTTTGCAGCGGCTGCGCCAGTTCTGCCTTGCCGCTTAAGGTCACAAACTGCCGGTTGCCGATGCTCAGCCGCACAAGACACCCTTCCCGGGTGCGCAGCAGTTCCACCGCCGCCGGGGTGCAGCGCAGCTTGCGGCTGGCATTGACCGGCAGACGCTCTGCCCGGATGCCCTGCTGCGCGGGCAGGGTGCAGGCGGTTTTTGCATTCATGCGCAGGTCTACCACCAGTTCCACAGTGCGCACGCCCCGCCGCGCTAGCTGGTTTTCCACCGCACGCTGGGCGGCGCTACCGCCCCGGAACAGTACCACTGCCCGGTCGTTCTGGGCAATTACCACCGCAGGCGCCTGTGCGCTGCCCACAAGGTCGATGTGCACCACGTCCCGGCTGAGGGCGTTGCCCAGCCCGATGCCCACCGCTGCCGCCAGCAAAATGCCCGGCAGAGCCACCCGCAGACGCACCCGCCAGCGGAAAGCCAGCACCCCAAGCCCGCACAGCAGCAGACAGACCAGCGCTGCGTAGACGGTATCAAAGTAAATGGCTGCCCCGGGCTTTGTGCTGAGCCAGACCGCCCAGCCGTTCAATAGCCCTGTGAGCAGGTCTGCCGCCCGGGAAAGCACCCCGTGCACCGGTGCCAGCCACGGCACCAGTCCCACAAAGGCTACTGCCAACCCCAACAGAAGCAGCGGCTGCACCATCCACAGCACCGCGATGCTGGAGACCACCGCCCACGCGCTGACGCTCAGGCCCCGCAGCACCAGCACCGGGAAGGTAGCCGCCGAGGCGCAGGCGGCAATGCAGGCACTCTCTACAAGACCCTGCACGCCCTTCGGCAATTTGCTGTACCACGGGCGTCTGACCGGCTTTTGCAAATTTTCCCCTGCTTTGACCCAGAAGCGCCTGTCGTGGGCGTCCCGCATCCGGCGGATGCAGGCGTTGCCTGCCACCGTGCCCACCACTGCCGCAAAGGAGAGTTCAAAGCCGATATCCCACACCGCATAGCTGTTGGCGGCGGTCATCAGGATGCCTGCCGCCGCCAGCGAGGTAAGGGCGTCCGGCGGTCCCCACACCCACACGCCCAAGGCGCTGACCCACACCGCCACGGCGGCGCGGCGCACCGAGGGCGTAAAGCCGGTCACGCCCATCAGCACCAGCGCCAGCAGACTTTTCCAGACCGTGCGCCGTCTGCGGCGGCGATAGCTCTGCTCCCAGCGATAGGGCAGTAAAACACTCAGAATATCCCCGCACAGGATGGAAACGTGCATGCCGCTGACCACCAGCACATGGGAAAGCCCCGCGCCCCGGTAGGCGCTGCGCAGCTGTGCCGAAAGCCCGCTGCGGTCGCCCACCGTCATGGCAGCCAGCACGCCGCCGGTGTCCCGGTGCATGGCACGGCACAGGCTCTCGCTCAGTTTTTGCTGCAAGCAGTGGGTGCGGGCACGGAAGCTGCCGCTCTCGCCCAGTACGGTGAGCTGCGGCTTTTCGGCCAAGGGCTCTGCCTGCAAGGCGATGCCGTCCGCGTACTGCGCCGTCTGTTCTTCCATGTCCGGTTGTTGCAGCGCGAACCAGCCCTGTACCCGCTGCCCTGCCGTGCAGGCGGGCAGCTCCGCACAGGCTATGCAGAAGCTCGCCGGGCTGCCGTTCACACTTTCCACCCACAGGGTCGCGTCCACTGTGTCCGAAAAATAGTTACTGTCCGCGCGCTCCACCTCGGCGGTCAGCAGCACGGTGCGCCCGGCGTAGTTTGCCCGGGTACGCTCCAGCCGGGCGTTTGTAGTGTACACCGCGCAAAGCCCGGCCAGTGCGCCCAGCAGCAGGCAGACCGCCAGCTTGCGGCTGCCATCCGGGATGCAAAGCAGCAGCAAAAAGGCAACAAAAAATGCCGCAAACGGCATAAAAAACTCCGTTTGCGGCAAAAAAGTCCATAGGAAACTAAGGCCCATCATTCCGGCGCAGAACGCGCAGAGCGGGCGGCGCATCCCGGCTTAGTGGAAGAACAGGGGCAGCGGCTCAAGGAAGATGATATCCTTGCGCTCAGAAGCGTCGCCCTCGGCCAGAACAGCGGCCTGACCCACGATGGTGCACTGGGTCTTTTCTGCCAGCGCGTCCAGTGCCTTCAGAGAGCCGCCGGTGGAGATGACATCGTCCACCACCAGCACACGCTTGCCGTTCATCTTTTCCAGCTCCTTGCGGTCGATGACCAGCTTCTGCTTACCGGCAGTGGTAATGGACTGATCCTCCACCACCACAGGGTCCGGCATATACAGCTTGACACCCTTGCGGGCGCAGATATAGGGCTTGCCGCTCTGGCGGCTCATCTCGTGTGCCAGCGGAATGCCCTTGGCCTCGGCGGTGAGCAGGATATCAAAATCCGGGCACTTCTTCAGCAGCTCCGCAGCAGCGGCCACGGTCAGCTCGGCATCACCCAGCATGATAAATGCGGCAATGTCCATGTGGTCGTTCACCTTGCAGATGGTCAGCTCACGGGTCAGGCCTGCAACGTGCAGGGTATAAGTTTCAGCCATAATCAAAATCTCCCTTTCGTATTGGAATCAGACAGGCAGTTTTTCGCCGCCCAGAACATGGAAATGCAGATGCTTCACGGTCTGGCCTGCGTCCTCGCCCACGTTGGAGATGATGCGGTAACCGTTTCCAGCCCCTGCTCCTTGGCCAGCTTTGCGATGACGGTGAAGATGTGGCCCAGCAGAGCACCATCCTCCTCGGTCAGCGCAGCGGCAGAGGAGATGTGCTTGCGGGGAACCACAAGGAAATGCACCTTTGCCTGCGGATTGATGTCGTAGAATGCCACTACCTGGTCATCCTCGTACAGCTTTTTAGAGGGGATCTTGCCCTCTGCGATCATGCAAAACAGACAATCTTCCATGGGGGAACACTCCTTCCTGCTTCTACAAAAGCCCGCCACCCGGCGCGCATCCGGCACCGGGCGGGGACATGGATCTTTTTAGCCCAGAGCCTTCTTGACGATAGCGCTCACAGAAGCCAGTGCCTCGTCGATCTTGGTCTCGTCCTTCAGACCGGCCATTGCAAAGTCCGGCTTGCCGCCGCCCTTGCCGCCGGCAATAGCAGACAACTCCTTGACCAGCACACCGGCCTTCAGGCCCTTTTCCTGTGCCAGCTTATTCACGGTAACAGCCATGGTGATCTTATCCTCAGCCTTGCCCACCAGAACAGCCACCACGGGGTTCACGGCCTTGTCGCGGATGCTGTCGCACATGCCGCGCAGGGTGTCGCCGGTAGTACCGGTAAAGTATGCAGAGGCGATCTTCACGCCGTCTGCTTCCTCGGCATTGTCAAACAGGCTGTCCACCTTGGAGGCGGCGATCTTTGCCTTCATCTCCTCCAGCTCGCGGCTCATGGCCTTGTTCTCGGCCATCACAGCCTCGGCACGGGCGGGCAGAGCAGCCACGTTGTTGGCCTTCAGGGTGTTGGCCACATCATGCAGCATGGCCTCCTGCAGGTTTGCACGGATCAGCAGGTTGCGGCCGGTGACGGCCTCGATACGGCGGATGCCGGCAGCCACAGAGGACTCGCTGACGATCTTGAAGCCGCCGATCTGGGCGGTGTTCTTGACGTGGGTGCCGCCGCAGAACTCGGTAGACCAGCCCTCGATATCCACCACGCGGACCACCTTGCCGTACTTTTCGCCAAACAGAGCCATTGCGCCCAGTTTCTTGGCTTCCTCCACCGGCATCTCCTGCACGGTGACGTTCATGGAGTCAAAGATCTTATCGTTGACGATCTTCTGCACCCGTGCCAGTTCCTCGGGGGTCACGGCGCTGAAGTGGGTAAAGTCGAAGTGGGTGATGGAGGCATCCTGATAGGAACCAGCCTGATGCACATGGTCGCCCAGCACCTCACGCAGGGCAGCCTGCAGCAGGTGGGTAGCGGTGTGGTTGCGGGCAATGGCCATGCGGTAGCCCTTGTCCACCTGTGCGGTCAGCACATCGCCCACCTTCACGATACCGCTCTCCAGCACGCAGGTGTGGACGTAGTAGCCCTTGGGGGTCTTTTTCACGTCCAGCACACGCAGGCTGCACTCGGCACCGTTCAGCACGCCGTGGTCCGCAGCCTGACCGCCCATCTCAGCGTAGAACGGGGTCTTGTCCAGAACCACCAGCACGCCGTCCTTTGCCTCCTCGTCGGTGGCAATGGCATCGGTCAGGGTCTCCTCGTCGCTCAGCGCCACAACAGTGCCCTTGTCGGTCAGGGTGTCGTAGCCGGTAAAGACGGTGGGCTCGGCCTCCAGTGCGCCGAACAGATCCTCGCTCCAGCCGGAGATGTTCTTCTTCAGGCGCTCGGCACGGGCGCGCTCCTTCTGCTTCTTCATCTCTGCGTGGAAGCCGTCCTCGTCGATCTCCAGACCCTGCTCGGCGGCGATCTCCTTGGAACGCTGCGCCTCCTGTTGTATCTGCTCCAAGCGTTCCTTGGCTCGTCGCAGTATAATTCCAATACTTGAGCACATAAGGCCCCATAAGATGGTTGGGGCCAGAATATTAGTTAATGCGTATTCGCCGCTAATTTGCGCCAGAAATAGAATCGAGAATTCAAGGATTGCTAAGCGAATCCTGTCTGTTGCAATGAGGTCGACTATGATGGCGTAGACGAGGATCCATCCCCATGAGGGGTGTATGTTTGGCGTTATGAAAGACAGTACAAGTACTGTTGTAAATCCTGCCATGCCGACAGGGAGTTTTTTGATGTAGATATAAATTATGAATGTGAAGATCTGCAGTACTTCGTAGGTTACTGAAACTCGGTCGGGTGAGGTGAGGAGAGTTTGAAGGTCGAGGAGTGTGATGAGTGAGGCGGTGAGTAGCAGCGTAACTCTCCGCAAGTGCGGCATAAATCTGTTGTACCGCACCCAAAAGAAGGAGAGTAGACTTGTTCTCTGCATTCTGGGAATAAATTAACTATCGGTTTTTGGTTCTGTAATGGTTGGTGGTGGGATTGCCTTGAATGAACTCAAGGGTGTTTACTCCTGCAGAGTTTTGTTGCAGGAGTAAACACCTCAAGAGCCAGTGATTTTATGACCAGAACTTTGAGCGGCTGCATGCCGGAGCGGGCGGGAAGAGGAGGCACCAGTCGTTGTATGCCCTGCCCATGAATGTCGGTGAGTTGTCCTGCTTCGCGGGGGCGGTGGTCGGCGCGGCGCTGGCCGGCGCGGCGAAGCCCGCCAGGAGGAGGGCGACAAGGGAGATACGGACAACGGATTTCATGGAGGGAACTCCTGTCTCAGGGGTGTTATGAACAATTTATCTTACCATTCCTGTGGTTTGTGCCAACTGCGTTCTTCGCCGTCCCAGTTGATTCTCTGCTCAACAAAACCAGCCGATGGTGGGCGACGGCGGTGGCGCGGACCATTCCCGGCGACCGGGCGGAGACGCCCCTGACCTCCGACTACTGACTACTCTGTGCCCATGACACAGACCGGTGCGACCGCCAGCCGTCCCTTCGTTCCCGTGGCCGAGGGCGGGGGGCGAATCGACTCCGAGACCGGCGCCCTGCGCGAGGTGATCGTCCACCGTCCCGGTGGGGAGATCGCCCGCCTGACCCCCATCAACGCCGACTCCCTGCTCTTCGACGACGCCCTCAACATCCCCCGGGCCCAGGCCGAGCACGACGCCTTCACCGCGATCCTGCGCTCCGAGGGTGTCATCGTCCACGACTTCCGCGAGCTGTTCACCGAGGTCCTGGCCGTCCCCGAGGCCCGTCGGCTGGTCCTGGACGAGGCCGTCGGTCCCGACGTCGTCGGCGTCTCCGCCTCCGAGCTGCTCATCGACTACTTCCAGTCCCTGCCCGACGCCGACCTCGCCGAGGTGCTCCTGGGCGGCATCACCCGCACCGAGCTGCGCGAGCGCCTCAGCTCCTCCGACGGGCGCGATCTGTTCTCCTCCACCTACTTGTCCACCCTGGAGGGGCCGTTCGTCGTCACCCCCCTGCCCAACCTGCTCTTCACCCGCGACGCGTCGGCCTGGCTCTACGGCGGGGTCTCGGTCAACTCCATGGCCCTGGAGCCGCGCCGTCGTGAGGCCATCGGCTACGAGGCCGTCTACCGCTACCACCCGGCCTTCGGCCCGCGCCTGGCCGAGCTCGCCGGCTCCGATGACCCGGAGGCCCGCCTGTGGCGCGAGGTGGGGCGGGTCTCGGCCGCCTCGACCATCGAGGGCGGCGACTTCCAGATCCTGGGCAACCGGACCCTCGTCATGGGCCTGACCCACCGCTCCACCGCCGCCGGCGTGGAGCGCCTGGCCTCCCAGCTCTTCGC
>SKFA01002058.1_pt1 | contig 10595 bp, 5 predicted proteins | sample 4820291 | NCBI WGS metagenome assembly SKFA01 (sample SAMN11008795, study PRJNA524170) | human gut metagenome | isolation source: fecal sample from pouch patient p30 | place: Israel: Tel-Aviv | reverse complement strand
GCCATTCGTGGGACAGTATCCCTGACAGCCTACAAAACGCAATTGAAGAACGCGAGGCATCGTCTTAACGAGGCACCGAGGCGTCGCATTCTTCAGATGGTTCAACCCTTAAGTTAGCGCTTATGGGAGTAATCCCCGCATATCCGGTTGTCAGGTCAGGATGGTAAGGCACCTGCTTTACACTTTCGCCCGTGGTCAGTGATGGCTGCGGGCGAATCGTACCAGATGTTGTCAATTAATCGTGTTGGCACAGCGTTATGACTATCTTTTCTTTTATCTGCCAGTGCACAGCAAACATCTCATTCTCACGATGAATGATGACCTGCTGTTTATTCCAGCTAATTATCTGATAGTCCAGAAAACCTGCATCAGTTTGGATCTCACTTGCCTTAAATGCGCTCTCTTTGGCGGAAAATGCCAGTGTCAGCGCCAGAGAAAAGGCTAAACCGCAGTCTGCGAGTCGCTCGTGTTCCGCTGGTGTAATAATGTTGTCTGTCAATTCTCTTGCGGTTTGTACAGAAAAAATTTCTTCTATATCAATGCCAATCGGTTGACGAGATACCACGGCTAATGCCGTAGTCCCACAGTGGCTAATACTGCCGTATACCTCCGCAGGCCAGACAGGTTGGCGTAGCTCGCCGATTGCGGGCACACATTTATAGCCATATTCCCGCAAAGCATAAACAGCAGCGATCCGTCCGGCTAAATGCTCTGTTTTACGTTTACGTCCAGCGTGTTGCAGTTGTGCGTAGTGCGGCAGCCAGAGTAAATCCTGCTCACAAAAATTCGCCGGATCGAACTCAACAAAATGCAGCGTATGTCCGGCAAAGGGGAGGGAGGTATGCGTAGTTTTCATATCGACCATATTCGAGACTGATGACAAACGCAAAACTGCCTGATGCGCTACGCTTATCAGGCCTACATGGTCCTGCAATATATTGAATTGGCAAGATTTTTGTAGGCCGGATAAGGCGTTCACGCCGCATCCGGCATGAACGACGCGCACTTTGTCAACAATCTGACGTTAGCATCAGAAGTGGGTGTTTACGCTCATATACCACGTACGTCCCGGCTCGTTATAGGTATACGCCCCGGCACCGGCGATATAGTTGGCCCCTGCCAAATCGCCCGTGGTCTGGGCATTACCCGCACGCCACAAACGTTTGTCGAACAGATTGTCCACGCCGCCGGTCAGACTGACATTCTTCGTCACATCCCAGGTCGCGCTCAGGCCAACAATGCTGTAAGGACTAATTTCTTTGGTTTCCGGTCCAACCGCTGGCTGACCTTTATAGTTGTACTTCTTCGGCTGCTGCTTGCCGTACCAGGTGAAGGTCGTTTGCATCGACAAATCTTCCCGTGCCTGCCAGCTCAGCGTTGAGTTCAACGTATACTCCGGGATGATCGACAAACGGTCGCCCGTGGTTTTGTTTTCACTCTTCAGCATATAAGTGATGTTATTGGTCCACATCACCGTTTCGCTAACCGGTACGTTTAACGATCCTTCCAGACCTTCAACCACCGCTTTCGGCACGTTATCCCACTGATAGAGATCGGTGCCGACTGCGTTTTGCCCTACAGCCACATAGCCCGCTTCAATCTTATTGCGATAATCGTTACGGAACCAGGTGACGCCCGCCAGCCACCCGTCGCGTTTGAACTCCAGACCAATCTCTTTGTTGATGCTGGTTTCTGCTTTCAGGTCATCGTTACCTTGCAGATAGCAGCCGCCCGCGCTGGCATAGCAACCCTGACCTTTACTGTAGAGAATGTAGTTCGGGTTAGTCTGGTACAGGCTCGGCGCTTTATAAGCACGGGCGATGCCCATTTTCAGCGTGAAGTCATCGCCTAAACCTTGCGATATGTTCAGCGCCGGGCTCCAGTTATTGCCGACAATACTGTGATGATCGAAACGCAGCCCCGGCGTTACGATGGTGCTGTCAGTCAGCTCCATGTTGTTTTCGGCAAACAGCGAGAAAATTTCTGCTTTTGAATACGGGCTACGGTCGGTGGTACTCACGCCATCAATAGCGCCACCGGTATTCGTTCCGGTCAGTGCCTGGGTGTTGGAACTTAAGTCCTTCATCCGTTGCTGATTCCACTCCGTACCCAGCGTCAGCGTCTGGTTAACGAGGAAATCAATCGGCAGGTTAACTTCGCTGTGCAGCATCACGTCATCAAGATCGATATCGACGAAATCCTGTGTCGCTTTTTCGTTAAATTTCCCTTCGGTACCGCCCGCCAGACCTTCCGGAATACGCGAGTTACGGGTGTGTTCGTACTGCACCCAGTTGCTGGTGGTCACGCCGTTATCCCAGCCACCGTTCCAGGTCAGCGCGTAGTTCTGGCGATACAGACGGTTGGTTTCATCGCCATATTTCGAGCGGGTATAGGAATCGGAGTTGGTATTCTGGGTGTCGCCCGCATACAGGTTACCCTGGCGGCTGTAACCTGCTTCCAGTTCCAGCGATTGCAATGGCGCGAAATCCCAGCGCACCACGCCATTAATATCTTTGTTGATTACCCCTTCGCGCCCGGCTGGTAACGTCGTGGCATACGTTCCGGCACGCGCGGACTGATGGCCCTGGTTGATATCCCACGCGTCAGCCTGGGTTTTGTCGAGGTTGCCATACAAACGGAAGCTGAATTCGTCGCCCAGCGGACCGGTCAGGCTAAAGTTAGTGCGTTTGGTGGCACCTTCCTCTTTATGTTCTGGCGCATTGAAATATGCGTCCCAGGAGCCGTGCCACTCGCCGCTGCCTTTTTTGGTAATGATGTTAACCACGCCGCCCGCCGCGCCGTTGCCATAACGCGCAGCTGCCGGACCACGCAGAACTTCAATACGTTCAATCATTTCAGGTGGCACCCAGGAAGTATCACCACGGGTATCGCGCTCGCCACGCCAGCCCTGACGCACCGAGTTACGGCTGCTTACCGGCTTGCCGTCAATCAAAATCAGCGTGTTTTCCGGACCCATACCGCGAATATCAATCTGTCGGTTATTCCCACGCTGACCACTGGTGGAGTTACCGGTCAGGTTAACGCCTGGCATGGTACGGATGATCTCCGACACATCGCGGGCAACCGGGTTTTTGCGGATTTCATCTGCGGTGATGGTCGAAACGCCAGGCGCCTGTAAGTTCTGCTCGGCGGCGGTAACGACAATAGTATCGTCATGTGAAACAGGAGTATCGGTCGGCTCTTGTGCCTGCGCTACCCCATAAATCCCCAGATTGACCAACAAGGCCAGGGAATGAATCTTCTTGTTCATTGTTTTATTCCTGCATTTTTGCCACGAATTGCAACTGTCGGGCATGGTCGTCATCAACACGACGCATCCCGCTACCGCGAAAACCTTTGATCCTGAAAGACACGCAGTGCAGTTGGTTAATTAATGTCCGCGCTTCCCACGGCGCGCCATTACGGTATTGCAAATGCAAATAGTTATCAATAATATTATCAATATATTTCTGCAATCAATGAAAAATTGCACAGTAAACATGGGGTTATGGTGTGACGGCGTTAAAAGTAGGAAGTGAGAGCTGGTGGCAGTCGAAACATGGCCCGGAATGGCAGCGTCTGAATGACGAAATGTTTGAGGTCACTTTCTGGTGGCGTGATCCCCAAGGTTCTGAAGAATACTCGACGATAAAGCGCGTATGGGTCTACATCACTGGTGTGACCGATCACCATCAGAACAGCCAGCCCCAGTCGATGCAGCGAATTGCAGGCACTAACGTCTGGCAGTGGACGACACAACTCAATGCCAACTGGCGCGGCAGCTACTGCTTTATTCCTACCGAACGCGATGACATTTTTTCTGTACCATCCCCCGATCGCCTCGAATTGCGCGAAGGCTGGCGAAAACTATTACCCCAGGCGATAGCCGATCCGCTGAACCTACAAAGCTGGAAAGGCGGGCGAGGGCACGCTGTTTCTGCACTCGAAATGCCGCAAGCGCCTCTGCAACCGGGATGGGATTGTCCGCAAGCGCCAGAAACGCCTGCCAAAGAAATTATCTGGAAAAGTGAACGGTTGAAAAATTCACGCCGTGTATGGATTTTTACCACCGGCGATGCAACAGCAGAAGAACGCCCGCTGGCAGTTTTGCTTGATGGCGAATTTTGGGCGCAGAGTATGCCCGTCTGGCCTGCGCTGACTTCGCTGACCCATCGTCGGCAACTTCCGCCCGCCGTGTATGTGTTGATCGACGCTATCGACACCACGCACCGCGCCCACGAACTGCCGTGTAATGCGGATTTCTGGCTGGCAGTACAGCAAGAGTTATTACCCCAGGTGAAAGCTATTGCCCCTTTTAGCGATCGCGCCGATCGCACCGTGGTCGCCGGACAGAGTTTTGGTGGGCTTTCCGCGCTGTATGCCGGACTGCACTGGCCTGAACGCTTTGGCTGTGTATTAAGCCAGTCAGGCTCGTACTGGTGGCCGCATCGGGGCGGGCAGCAAGAGGGCATGTTACTTGAACAGCTAAATACTGGTGAAGTTAGCGCCGAAGGTCTGCGCATTGTGCTGGAAGCGGGTATTCGCGAGCCGATGATCATGCGGGCCAATCAGGCGCTGTATGCGCAATTACACCCCATAAAAGAATCCATTTTCTGGCGTCAGGTTGACGGCGGACATGATGCGCTTTGTTGGCGCGGTGGCTTGATGCAGGGGCTAATCGACCTCTGGCAACCACTTTTCCATGACAGGAGTTGAATATGGCATTCAGTAATCCCTTCGATGATCCACAGGGAGCGTTTTACATTTTGCGCAATGCGCAGGGGCAATTCAGTCTGTGGCCGCAACAATGCGTCTTACCGGCAGGCTGGGACATTGTGTGTCAGCCGCAGTCACAGGCGTCCTGCCAGCAGTGGCTGGAAGCCCACTGGCATACTCTGACACCGACGAATTTTACCCAGTTGCAGGAGGCACAATGAGCCAGCATTTACCTTTGGTCGCCGCACAGCCCGGCATCTGGATGGCAGAAAAACTGTCAGAATTACCCTCCGCCTGGAGCGTGGCGCATTACGTTGAGTTAACCGGAGAGGTTGATTCGCCATTACTGGCCCGCGCGGTGGTTGCCGGACTAGCGCAAGCAGATACGCTGCGGATGCGTTTTACGGAAGATAACGGCGAAGTCTGGCAGTGGGTCGATGATGCGCTGACGTTCGAACTGCCAGAAATTATCGACCTACGAACCAACATTGATCCGCACGGTACTGCGCAGGCATTAATGCAGGCGGATTTGCAACAAGATCTGCGCGTCGATAGCGGTAAACCACTGGTCTTTCATCAGCTGATACAGGTGGCGGATAACCGCTGGTACTGGTATCAGCGTTATCACCATTTGCTGGTCGATGGCTTTAGTTTCCCGGCCATTACCCGCCAGATCGCCAATATTTACTGCACATGGCTGCGTGGCGAACCAACGCCTGCTTCGCCATTTACGCCTTTCGCTGATGTAGTGGAAGAGTACCAGCAATACCGCGAAAGCGAAGCCTGGCAGCGTGATGCGGCATTCTGGGCAGAACAGCGTCGTCAACTGCCGCCGCCCGCGTCACTTTCTCCGGCACCTTTACCGGGGCGCAGCGCCTCGGCAGATATTCTGCGCCTGAAACTGGAATTTACCGACGGGGAATTCCGCCAGCTGGCTACGCAACTTTCAGGTGTGCAGCGTACCGATTTAGCCCTTGCGCTGGCAGCCTTGTGGCTGGGGCGATTGTGCAATCGTATGGACTACGCCGCCGGATTTATCTTTATGCGTCGACTGGGCTCGGCGGCGCTGACGGCTACCGGACCCGTGCTCAACGTTTTGCCGTTGGGTATTCACATTGCGGCGCAAGAAACGCTGCCGGAACTGGCAACCCGACTGGCAGCACAACTGAAAAAAATGCGTCGTCATCAACGTTACGATGCCGAACAAATTGTCCGTGACAGCGGGCGAGCGGCAGGTGATGAACCGCTGTTTGGTCCGGTACTCAATATCAAGGTATTTGATTACCAACTGGATATTCCTGATGTTCAGGCGCAAACCCATACCCTGGCAACCGGTCCGGTTAATGACCTTGAACTGGCCCTGTTCCCGGATGTACACGGTGATTTGAGTATTGAGATCCTCGCCAATAAACAGCGTTACGATGAGCCAACGTTAATCCAGCATGCTGAACGCCTGAAAATGCTGATTGCCCAGTTCGCCGCGGATCCGGCGCTGTTGTGCGGCGATGTCGATATTATGCTGCCAGGTGAGTATGCGCAGCTGGCGCAGCTCAACGCCACTCAGGTTGAGATTCCAGAAACCACGCTTAGCGCGCTGGTGGCAGAACAAGCGGCAAAAACACCGGATGCTCCGGCGCTGGCAGATGCGCGTTACCTGTTCAGCTATCGGGAAATGCGCGAGCAGGTGGTGGCGCTGGCGAATCTGCTGCGTGAGCGCGGCGTTAAACCAGGGGACAGCGTGGCGGTGGCACTACCGCGCTCGGTCTTTTTGACCCTGGCACTCCATGCGATAGTTGAAGCTGGAGCGGCCTGGCTACCGCTGGATACCGGCTATCCGGACGATCGCCTGAAAATGATGCTGGAAGATGCGCGTCCGTCGCTGTTAATTACCACCGACGATCAACTGCCGCGCTTTAGCGATGTTCCCAATTTAACAAGCCTTTGCTATAACGCCCCGCTTACACCGCAGGGCAGTGCGCCGCTGCAACTTTCACAACCGCATCACACGGCTTATATCATCTTTACCTCTGGCTCCACCGGCAGGCCGAAAGGGGTAATGGTCGGGCAGACGGCTATCGTCAACCGCCTGCTTTGGATGCAAAATCATTATCCGCTTACAGGCGAAGATGTCGTTGCCCAAAAAACGCCGTGCAGTTTTGATGTCTCGGTGTGGGAGTTTTTCTGGCCGTTTATCGCAGGGGCAAAACTGGTGATGGCTGAACCGGAAGCGCACCGCGACCCGCTCGCTATGCAGCAATTCTTTGCCGAATATGGCGTAACGACCACGCACTTTGTGCCGTCGATGCTGGCGGCATTTGTTGCCTCGCTGACGCCGCAAACCGCTCGCCAGAGTTGCGCGACGTTGAAACAGGTTTTCTGTAGTGGTGAGGCCTTACCGGCTGATTTATGCCGCGAATGGCAACAGTTAACTGGCGCGCCGTTGCATAATCTATATGGCCCGACGGAAGCGGCGGTAGATGTCAGCTGGTATCCGGCTTTTGGCGAGGAACTGGCACAGGTGCGCGGCAGCAGTGTGCCGATTGGTTATCCGGTATGGAATACGGGTCTGCGTATTCTTGATGCGATGATGCATCCGGTGCCGCCGGGTGTGGCGGGTGATCTCTATCTCACTGGCATTCAACTGGCGCAGGGCTATCTCGGACGCCCCGATCTGACCGCCAGCCGCTTTATTGCCGATCCTTTTGCCCCAGGTGAACGGATGTACCGTACCGGAGACGTTGCCCGCTGGCTGGATAACGGCGCGGTGGAGTACCTCGGGCGCAGTGATGATCAGCTAAAAATTCGCGGGCAGCGTATCGAACTGGGCGAAATCGATCGCGTGATGCAGGCGCTGCCGGATGTCGAACAAGCCGTTACCCACGCCTGTGTGATTAACCAGGCGGCTGCCACCGGTGGTGATGCGCGTCAATTGGTGGGCTATCTGGTGTCGCAATCGGGCCTGCCGTTGGATACCAGCGCATTGCAGGCGCAGCTTCGTGAAACATTGCCACCACATATGGTACCGGTGGTTCTGCTGCAACTTCCACAGTTACCACTTAGCGCCAACGGCAAGCTGGATCGCAAAGCCTTACCGTTGCCTGAACTGAAGGCACAAGCGCCAGGGCGTGCGCCGAAAGCGGGCAGTGAAACGATTATCGCCGCGGCATTCTCGTCGTTGCTGGGGTGTGACGTGCAGGATGCCGATGCTGATTTCTTCGCGCTTGGCGGTCATTCGCTACTGGCAATGAAACTGGCAGCGCAGTTAAGTCGGCAGGTTGCCCGCCAGGTGACGCCGGGGCAAGTGATGGTCGCGTCAACTGTCGCCAAACTGGCAACGATTATTGATGCTGAAGAAGACAGCACCCGGCGTATGGGATTCGAAACCATTCTGCCGTTGCGTGAAGGTAATGGCCCGACGCTGTTTTGTTTCCATCCTGCGTCCGGTTTTGCCTGGCAGTTCAGCGTGCTCTCGCGTTATCTCGATCCACAATGGTCGATTATCGGCATTCAGTCACCGCGCCCCAATGGCCCCATGCAGACGGCGGCAAACCTGGATGAAGTCTGCGAAGCGCATCTGGCAACGTTACTTGAACAACAACCGCATGGCCCTTATTACCTGCTGGGGTATTCCCTTGGCGGTACGCTGGCGCAGGGTATTGCGGCGCGACTGCGTGCCCGTGGCGAACAGGTGGCATTTCTTGGCTTGCTGGATACCTGGCCGCCAGAAACGCAAAACTGGCAGGAAAAAGAAGCTAATGGTCTGGACCCGGAAGTGCTGGCGGAGATTAACCGCGAACGCGAGGCCTTCCTGGCAGCACAGCAGGGAAGTACTTCAACGGAGTTGTTTACCACCATTGAAGGCAACTACGCTGATGCTGTGCGCCTGCTGACGACTGCTCATAGCGTACCGTTTGACGGTAAAGCGACGCTGTTTGTTGCTGAACGCACACTTCAGGAAGGTATGAGTCCCGAACGCGCCTGGTCGCCGTGGATAGCGGAGCTGGATATCTATCGTCAGGATTGTGCGCATGTGGATATTATCTCTCCAGGGACGTTTGAAAAAATTGGGCCGATTATTCGCGCAACGCTAAACAGGTAAATTAATATTATTTATAAACCCATAATTACAGAAAATAATTATGGGTTTTTTATTTGTTTGATTTATAGGTTTGATGAATATTTCTCTTAAATAGAGTGAATGTTGCATTCAGTGGAAGGAATTTACAAACTTCAGCTTCGGATAATTATCACCAACTGGTAAAGTGAGCGCCGTGGAGATTTCCCCCTATTGGACTCATTTTCAGGTTATACCCCATGTCATCACTGAATATTAAACAGGGAAGTGACGCTCATTTTCCCGATTATCCTCTGGCGTCGTCCAGTAATAATGAAATTGATTTACTTAATCTAATCTCAGTTTTATGGCGGGCCAAAAAAACGGTCATGGCGGTCGTTTTTGCGTTTGCCTGCGCAGGCTTGCTGATCTCTTTCATCCTGCCGCAAAAATGGACCAGCGCGGCGGTTGTCACGCCTCCAGAACCTGTTCAGTGGCAAGAGTTGGAGAAATCATTCACTAAGCTTCGTGTGCTGGATCTGGATATCAAAATTGATCGTACAGAAGCATTTAACCTGTTTATCAAGAAGTTTCAGTCGGTTAGCTTGCTGGAAGAGTACCTGCGTTCATCACCTTATGTGATGGACCAATTAAAAGAGGCGAAAATCGACGAACTGGATTTGCATCGCGCAATTGTCGCATTGAGCGAAAAAATGAAAGCGGTTGATGACAATGCCAGTAAGAAAAAAGATGAACCGTCACTGTATACCTCCTGGACGCTAAGTTTTACCGCGCCAACCAGTGAAGAGGCGCAGACCGTTTTGAGCGGGTATATCGATTATATCTCTACGTTGGTGGTGAAAGAGTCGCTAGAAAACGTCCGTAATAAACTGGAGATCAAAACCCAGTTTGAAAAAGAAAAACTGGCTCAGGATCGCATTAAAACGAAAAATCAACTTGATGCAAACATTCAGCGCCTCAATTATTCACTCGACATTGCCAACGCGGCAGGAATTAAAAAGCCCGTTTACAGTAATGGTCAGGCCGTTAAAGATGACCCCGATTTTTCTATTTCTCTCGGTGCAGACGGTATTGAACGCAAACTGGAAATAGAAAAAGCGGTCACTGACGTTGCGGAACTGAACGGTGAATTACGTAATCGGCAGTATCTTGTCGAGCAATTAACAAAAGCACATGTCAACGATGTGAATTTTACGCCGTTTAAATATCAGTTAAGCCCGTCATTGCCAGTGAAAAAAGACGGTCCGGGTAAGGCGATTATTGTGATCCTTTCCGCGTTGATCGGCGGGATGGTGGCTTGTGGTGGCGTGCTGTTGCGCTATGCGATGGCATCCAGAAAACAGGATGCCATGATGGCAGACCACTTAGTTTAACTATTTGCGGTTGAAGGTGCCGTTCGTCCGAGCGGCACCACAAGCGGCGTTCCGGCAACTGGATCGTCAATGATCATGCAGCGCAGACCATAAATGCGCTCAATCAGTTCAGCAGTGACAATCTCCTTCGGCGCTCCCTGAGCAACAATTTTCCCTTCCCGCAATGCAATCAAATGGCTGGCGTAACGACAGGCCTGATTAAGATCGTGCAGCACCGCCGCCAGGGTATAGCCTTTTTCGCGGTTCAGTTCGCTTAACAACTCCAGCAAATCAATCTGATGACTGATATCCAGCCAGGTCGTGGGTTCGTCGAGCAGCATAATTGCCGTTTCCTGGGCCAGCACCATCGCGATCCACGCTCGCTGGCGTTGTCCGCCAGAAAGGGTATCCACGCTTTGATCTGCCAGATGAGTTATTCCCGTGGCCTGCAT
>SKFA01002057.1_pt1 | contig 10598 bp, 9 predicted proteins | sample 4820291 | NCBI WGS metagenome assembly SKFA01 (sample SAMN11008795, study PRJNA524170) | human gut metagenome | isolation source: fecal sample from pouch patient p30 | place: Israel: Tel-Aviv | reverse complement strand
ATGAAGATTATACCACTAATAAAGCAGATGATGGTAAGTATACAATTGAATTTACCAAAAATACTATTGGAACAAGCAATACAAATGCAGGTAAAAAAGTTGAAGTACAGTATAAGGCAATTGTAACATCTGAAGAAGGATATACTAATACAGCTAATACATCCAGAAATGAAACTGAGATGGGTAAGACTGAAGTTAAAGGTTATACTGGAACAATTACACTTACTAAATACGCAGAAGACGGAAAAACGATTCTTAAAGGTGCAGAATTCAAGTTATACAAAGCTACAAAAGATAAAGTAAAGGAAGAAAATTCTGGAGTTTCAGCATTACGCTTTATCAAGTTAGGAGATGGCATTTACAAATTAGCATTAGCAGATAACGAAGCTACTTCAACAGATACCTTAGTTGCAGTAAACGGAACATTGACTGTAAAAGGTCTTGATGAAGGTACATATTGGTTTGAAGAAACAAAAGCACCAGAAGGATATTCTATCAATGTAGATGGTGCTAGTGCAACTATTAAAGAAAGCAAAGATAAAAATGTAACTGTACCAACTTCATTGAAAGATACCAAACTCTCCGCTCTTCCATCCACAGGTGGTATCGGTACTACAATCTTCACAATCGCTGGATGCCTGATCATGGTTACAGCAGCTGGCTTATTCTTTGCAAGCCGCAAAAGAACAAACAAATAATCATTCGTGATTGTTTATAACCAAATATCGAATCCGGGGCATCTGCCCCGGATTCATAAAAAAATAATACAACAGCAAGGAGAGCTCGGATGAAAAAAAAAGCAGGCAATTTAGTAATTGGCATCATATTTTTAGCTGGTTTGTCCTTGCTGCTGTATCCCTTTGTAGCCAATCAATGGAATAACTACAGACAGAAACAGTTGATCAGTGGTTATGAACAGGTGGTTTCTGATAAGGAAGCAGCAGAAGGAATTGACTATGATGCAGAGCGTAAAAAAGCAGAAGACTATAACGAAGCCTTACTTCCAAGTATCCTTCCTGACTCATTTGCAGTTGCCGCAGCCAGTGACAAAGAAGACCAGTCCTACATGGATGCTCTGAATATTGCCGGTGACGAGATGATGGGAATCGTGGAGATCCCGAAGATTGACATCAAGCTTCCGATCTACCACACCACCGAGGAAGATGTTCTCAAACAGGCAGCCGGACATCTGGAAGGAAGCTCTCTTCCAATCGGCGGTAAAAGTACACACGCCGTTATCTCCGCACACCGTGGACTTCCGAGTGCGTCTCTTTTTACCGATCTGGATCAGCTGGAAGAAGGCGATCATTTTCTGATCCATGTATTAAACGAAACATTATGTTATGAAGTCGACAAGATTTCCGTAGTAAAACCGGAAGAAACTTCCTCTCTTGCAGTAGAAGAAGGAAAAGATCTTGTAACACTTTTAACCTGTACTCCATACGGAGTCAATACCGAGCGGCTTCTGGTCCGTGGTCACAGAGTACCTTATGTGGAACAGGAAGTTGCCGATGAGAAGACACCGCTCAGCGGAATTAGTCTTCATACAAATTATCTTTTATGGGTAATTATTGGTCTTGTAATTACCACAATCTTCATCCTTGTGTTATACTTAAAGGAGAAGAAGCTTCAAAAGAAGAAAAATGAGACCTCTTAAAAAGAGAACAAGAACTAGAAAGGGAATATGCCTATGAAAAGAAAAATCTCAACCTTCCTTTTCGGTCTGTTATTCTTGATAGGATTTGGGATTCTGATCTACCCGACGGTATCCAACCAGTGGAACACCTACAGACAGAATCAGCTGATCAGCAGCTATGACAATACAATACAGGACATGGAACCGGAGGACTTCACCTCTGAGTGGGAAAAGGCAAAAGCTTTCAATGATACCATTCAGCAGAACAACCTCTACGGAGATGTATTTGGTGAAGATGAAAATGACATCAAAGATACCGAATACTGGAAGATCCTGAACGTTGCAGATGACGGAGTAATGGGATATCTTTCCATTCCGAAGATCAACATCAAGCTTGCCATTTACCATGGCACCGGTGACAAGGATCTGCAGACCGGTGTCGGACATCTGAACGGCACAAAGCTTCCGATCGGAGGGGAGAGTACCCACAGTGTTCTCGCAGCTCACCGTGGACTTCCAAGCGCAAAGCTTTTTACCGATATCGATCAGCTCGAAGTTGGCGATAAATTTTACATCCATGTACTGGATGAAGTCCTTGCCTACAAGGTAGACCAGATTCTTCCGATGGTAGACAAAGACGATCATGAAACACTGGAGAAAGCACTCCAGATTGAAGAAGGAAAAGATCAGGTAACTTTATTTACCTGTACACCATATGGAGTCAACTCCCATCGTCTTCTCGTAAGAGGAACCAGAGTTCCATATAACGGCGAAGAGGATGCTACCGAATCAGTTACAGATTCTATGGTAAAAGCCATTCAGAATTATTATATGCTCTATTTAATTTTAGGACTTTCAATCACGATTCTTGTGATCATTCTCTTGCGATTCCTTTCCAAGAGAAAAGCTCACAAAGAATAACCAAGATTTTTAAGGAGGACATGAGGCGATGATGAATAAACGATTAAAACAGGGAAGTACTTTTCTCTTAGCTGTCGCTCTTACATTTCCACTGCTCACTCTTCCGGGTGCGAAAGCCGCAAGCGCGATCGATACCGATGCAGAGTGCTCCATCCAATTTGACATTGGTGGAAACAGTGAACTTCTAAATGACGACGTTACTGTTCAGGTCAATCTGTACAAAGTTGCATCAGTTGATGTATCCGGCAACTATACCGTAACGGATGCATTCACCGGACTGGATCTTTCTTCCGTAAGTGCTGATAACCTGGATACTGCAGCTGCTACCTGGGCAGAACGTGCCAAAACAGCACAAGGTAAATTGACAGATTCTGAGGGGAATACGGTTATTAATCCAACCGAAACCGTTACACTGCAGAATGGAAGAGGCTACAAAGATAAATTGAAGACCGGACTTTACCTTGTAGATACACCAAAAGTGATTACAACCAATTATACTTATACCTTTACTCCTTACCTTGTATCACTTCCGACCAATAATTACTACAGTGGTAACGGTGCAAGTGATGACTGGATCTACGATTTGACCAAAGAATACAACAGTGCAGTTGGTCTGAAACCGGAACAGCACGTAAGATACGGTAATCTGGTGATCAATAAGGAACTGGTAGATCACAATGCTACCTTCGGTAACAATGCAACGTTCGTATTCCAGATCGATATCACAACACTGGATAAGAAGACCGAAACCAGAATCGAAGAGCTTACCTTCAATGCAGCAGGTAGCGATTCTGTAACGATCGAAAAAATTCCTGCTGGATCTCATGTCAAGGTAACGGAGGTTTACAGCGGTGCAAGCTATGAACTCGCTTCTGCTAAAAGTCAGGAAACAGACATCATTGCTAATCCTGAAAAAGAAACCGAAGTAGAATTCAGACCGGCAGAGGTTTCATTTATCAACAAACACGATGGACGTACCAATGGCGGCTACGGTGTAAAAAATAATTTCAAGCTGGACGAAAATGGTCAGTATCAGTACACCGAACCGGCAGAAAAGAACTAGGAAGGGGGAGTCGGAATGAGAAAGTTACATAAGAAACCACTTATCATGGCAGCAGCAACACTTGCTCTTACCGGAACCCTGGCAGTTGGAAGCGCGATGGCGTATTTTACAACCTATTCGACAGCCGGTGGCGGTGTAACAATGAATATGGGATTTACAGAAACCATCCCAAATGAAACAGTAGATCAAAACGGGAAGCATGTCACGATCAGCAATATCGGTGATTATGACTGCTTCGTAAGAGTAACGGCATTCGCTCCGGTAGCACTTACATACAACGCTCCGGACGGCGGATGGACCGAAATGGTCGACGAGAATGACAAGAATGTCTCCTACTGGTGTTACGACGATGTCCTTCCGGCAGGCAAGACAACCGAACAGGAACTCAATATCACTTATAAGTTCCCGGAAGGGGATGACAAACCAGAAGAATTCAACATCGTAGTTATCCAGGAATGCACACCGGTTCTCTACGACAACGATGGTACACCATACGCCGACTGGAACCACGTAATCAAAGACGACAGCACACAGACGACAGAGTAGGAGGTAATGAGAATGAAAAAGAAAAAGAAATCATTTCCAAAAAAACCTGCCCTGGTTCTGACAGCCGCAGCACTCCTGCTGGTTGGAAGCACTGTCGGCAGTACACGCGCCGCACTCACTTACTACAGTGAGAATTATTCCGCACAGATGAATATGCAGAGTATCGGCGTATCTCTTCTGGAAAATGACAAAGTAGTCAGCAGCCGGGATTATGTATCGAACAATGAATGGAAGGGAACCTCAGAAGGCGAGCTTCTCACAGATCTTCTCGGAAAGGATGATACATTTACACCGGGCAAAAAATATAACGAAGCAATCAGCGTCAAGAACAGCGGTACGATCGACACCTTTGTACGTGTCATCATTACAAAGAGCTGGCAGGACAAAGAAGGAAAGAAGAATACCACTCTTTCACCGGATTTGATCGAGCTGAACTTCCTCACAGACAATGGATGGCAGATTGCAAACGCACAGTCTACGAAAGAGCGTACCGTTCTTTATTATACAAAGGCAGTTGCAGCCGGAGATACCACACCGGCATTATCGGATACACTCCGCATCAATCCTTCGATTGCATCGGATGTAACAAAACATGTAACCGAATCTGAAAAAGGAAAAAGCATCACTTATACTTACAAGTACAATGGCTACACCTTCCACATTGACGCAGAGGTGGATGCAGTTCAGACACACAACGCAAAGGACGCGATCAAGAGTGCCTGGGGCGTGGACATAAATGTATCAGACGACGAAACAACAATGAGCTTACAGTAGGGAGGTACAGAGTATGAAAAAGAAAATTTTGTGCCTCGCCATGACAGTGATAATGGCAGCAGGGGTACACACAACTGCATTTGCAAAGGATTATCAGGGAGCCGACGGATGGCAGGTTAATTTCACCGGCGGCAAGATGGAAAGTAATTTTAAAAGCTCCGATGTGACTGACGAGCTGGCAAATATCCAGCCGGGCGACAGCATCGAGCTCAAGGTTCAGCTTAAGAACTCCGACAGTACGGATACCGACTGGTACATGACCAATGAAGTGATCCAGACACTGAAGGATGCACAGTCTTCCGCAGAAGGTGGTGCTTACGAATACAAGCTGACCTATGTTGGAAGTGACAATGCCGAAAAGGTACTCTATGACAGCTCAACTGTCGGAGGGGAAGGTGCTTCCAAAGCAGGAGAAGGTCTGAAGCAGATCGATAGCTCAACCCAAGAATATTTCTACCTCGGAAGACTTGCTTCCAATAATACCGGAACGGTACACCTTACCGTCGGTGTTGAAGGTGAGACACATGGCAACGGTTATCAGCTCACACTCGCAAAGCTCCGCATGAACTTTGCAGTAGAAAAGGTTTCAGCCGGCAAAACCATCACCAAGAATAAGATTGTTAAGACAACCAACACCGTTAAGACCGGTGATACCGCAAGAGTTCTTCTCTTCTGTTTGCTTGCACTCATCAGTGGACTGATCCTTCTTGCATATGGTATCTACACACTCAATAAGAACACAAAAAGACGCAGACAGAAAGGAGAGTAAGCAGATGAAAAAATGGAAAAGATTACTGGTTTCTCTTCTGACTGTATCCATGACACTCGGTGCATCCACAATGAGCGTTATGGCAGATGATACTACACCGTATACCTACAAGGTAACATTATCCGCAGGTAACAAAGGAACAATTAACGGACAGAACAAGATCGAGCAGACAAACATTGCTTCCGGTTCTACCGTTACTTTCAATCTGAATGACATCCAGGTAACAGACGACAAGTATTATGTCAAAGGAATCCGTCTCAGCGGACGTGACAATAACGAAACACTTGCGGCTCCTTCCTTTACCGTTGATAAAGATGCCGACTATGTAGTCGCTTACGGAATCAAAGGCAATATGGTTGCCTATACCGTAAATTATCAGGATGCATCCGGTAAATCACTGGCAGAAAGTCAGACATTCTATGGCAATATCGGTGATAAACCGGTCGTTGCTTACCGTTATATTGAAAATTATATTCCAGATGCTCTTGCACTTACGAAGACTTTGAGTGATAATGAATCTGAGAATGTATTTACGTTTACCTACACACCGGGAGCTACAGACCGTATCGTTGAGACAACAACTACCGTCACAATAACAGTTCCTGGAACCGCAACTCCTGCCGGTGCAGCAGGTACAACCGGAGCTGCCGGTACAACAGGTGCAGCCGCCGGTACTGGTACAGGTACTACAGTAGGTGGTGCTACAGCAGGTGGCACTACAGCAGGTGGCACTACAGCGGGTGGTACTACAACAGGCGGTACTGCCGGTGGTACAACGAATGCAGACAATTCTCAGGATACGACAGACGATACGACCACCGCACCGGATGAACAGACACCAAAGTCTCTGGTAGATCTGGATGATGAAGACACTCCAAAAGGAAATATCGATGCGAAAGACAAGACGAGCAAAACTCCGATCGCAGCAGGAATCGCTATTATCGTTGTTGCAGTAGCAGCTCTCGCAGGACTGATCGTATTCTTGAAAAAACGTGCAAAATAAAAAAAGCGCGGCACTAAAGGAGAAGTCTTTTTTGAAGAGAACGAAGAAAAAGAAAAGCCCAGTGGCTGCATTTTGCAGTGCACTGGGCACTGTTTTACTGACAGTACTGATTCTTGCCTGTATTCCGCTGACGCTTCCGAAAGCTTTTGGTTTTCAGATGTATACCGTGATCAGTGGGAGCATGGAACCGGCGATCCCGACGGGAAGCCTGGTCTATGTCCGGTATGAAGAACCAGACACGATCGTCAAAGATGATGTCATTGCTTTTTACAGCAACAATGCAGACGGCTCGATCATCACCCACCGTGTAGTATCCAACAGCCCGGCGATGGGACAGTTTATCACAAAAGGGGATGCCAATAAGGAAAAAGATATGAATCCGATCCCTTACAACAACTACATCGGAAAAGTAAAGCTTTCTGTTCCGGTTGTTGGCGGTATCGCACAGACTGCAACCGGCACTGCCGGAAAGATTGCTGCCGCATCCATCATCGGTCTTGCTGTGATTCTTGAAATCGTTGCTGCCATGCTTGACAGACGCGATGACGAAGACGAATAAGAGAGAACGTTTTTCATTTTAACTTGCTAAAGTGTAAAACATTTGCTAAAATAATATCAGATTGTATTGTCAGAAGAAGATGGGGGAATTTCACAATTCTCCCATTTGTCATATATTGAAAAGAATGGAGAGGTGAATGGATTGTTATCCAACCAGATTTTACAGAGAACAATCAATGAAATAGGGGATATCATCGAGTGTAACTGTTCCATCTGGAACACAGACGGAGTGATGCTTGCAGCTGTAGGTAAGGAGAAGCCTGCAGTAAAAAAAGCTGTCTGCTCATTTTTAAAAGAGCTGGAGGTTACCGGCGTATCGGAGGAGCACCTGGATGAATGCTATGGCCTGTTTCCGGTTTATGATGATGATGAACTGACTTATATTTTCGTGATCGAGCACAATAATGAGATTGATGTGCATACCAGCGGACGCTTAAGTGTCTGCCAGCTGGAGAGCCTTTTAAGATCCGGAAGCGAACGTCTTGACCGTAACCGTTTTATCCAGAACCTGCTCCTGGATAACCTGCTTCTCGTAGATATCTACAATCAGGCGAAAAAGCTTGGTATTACAGTGGAGCAGCGCAGAGTCGTCTATCTGATCGAACCGAAGAATCCGGATGACACGATCGTCCTGGATATGATCCGTGGGATTTATTCCTCGGGAACCGGTGATTTTGTTACTGCCGTAGATGAGGGACATATTATTCTGATCAAGTCCCTTGACAGTACGGATGATTATGATACGATCCGTTCGACTGCCGATATGCTGGTGAATGCGATCAACACCGAAGCTATGGTCAATGTCCGGCTTTCCTTCGGAACCATCATTCCCGAACTCAAAGAGGTCTCACAGTCTTACAAAGAAGCAGGCATGGCTCTGGATGTGGGACGTATCTTCTATCCGGAACGCAATATTTTATCCTACCGCGAACTCGGTATCGGACGGCTGATCCACCAGCTTCCCGTTTCCTTATGCGAGATGTTCCTGGAAGAAGTATTTGCCGGAAATACCGTTGATCAGTTTGACGAAGAAACCTTATCCACAGTTGATAAATTTTTTGAAAACAGCCTGAATATTTCGGAGACAGCGAGACAGCTTTTCGTCCACCGGAATACGCTCGTCTACCGGCTGGAGAAGATCCAGAAGCAGACCGGGCTGGATGTCAGAGTGTTTGAGGACGCCCTGACATTTAAGATTGCTCTGATGGTCGCAGACCACATGAAATTCATAGAAAACAGAAAATAGGAGGACATGATATGGTGAAATTATACGAAGGCGGTGCCTATCTTTTACACGGTACTGAGGTAATTGCAGATGCACCCGATGCACTTGCTGCCGTAAAAAGCAAGACAGGGATTGAGACAACAAAAGAAGCTGCTGCAAAAGAGACAATGGCTTATGGGATCTTAAGTGCGCATAATACTTCCGGTAATATGCAGCAGCTTCAGATCAAATTTGACAAGCTGACTTCGCACGACATTACCTTTGTCGGAATCATCCAGACTGCAAGAGCATCCGGACTGGAGAAATTCCCGATCCCTTATGTTCTGACCAACTGCCATAACTCTCTGTGTGCAGTCGGCGGTACGATCAATGAAGATGACCACATGTTTGGACTGACCTGTGCGAAGAAGTACGGCGGTGTCTATGTTCCGCCTCATCAGGCCGTTATCCACCAGTTTGCCCGTGAAATGCTCGCAGGCGGCGGCAAGATGATCCTTGGTTCTGACAGCCACACCCGTTATGGTGCACTCGGTACCATGGCAATGGGAGAGGGCGGACCGGAACTTGTAAAACAGCTTCTGAACAAGACTTATGATATCAAGATGCCGGGCGTTGTCGGAATCTATCTGGACGGCGAACCGGTGAAAGGTGTCGGACCGCAGGACGTTGCCCTTGCTATCATCGGCGCAACCTTCGGCAATGGCTATGTCAATAACAAGGTCATGGAATTTGTCGGACCTGGCGTTGGCAAATTAAGTGCAGACTTCCGTATCGGAATCGATGTTATGACGACAGAGACAACCTGCCTTTCTTCTATCTGGAGAACCGATGACAAGATCAAAGAGTTCTACGATATCCACGGAAGAAGTGATGACTTCAGGAAACTGGAGCCTGGCGCAGTCGCTTACTATGACGGTCTTGTATACGTCAATTTGAGTGAAATCAAGCCTATGATCGCCATGCCGTTCCATCCGTCCAATGTCTACACCATTGAGGATGTCAATGCCAACCTTGCAGATGTTCTCCACGATGTAGAGCAGCGCGCGCTGGTAAGCCTGGACGGTGCTGTGGATTACTCTCTTCAGGACAAGATCGTAAATGGTAAACTTTATGTCGATCAGGGTATCATCGCAGGCTGTGCCGGTGGCGGTTTTGAAAATATCTGTGCTGCCGCAGACATCATCCGTGGCAAATACATCGGATCAGATGAATTTACCTTCAGTGTTTACCCGGCAAGTACACCGATCTACATGGAGCTTGTGAAAAATGGTGCGGTTGCTGACCTGATGGAAGCCGGTACGATCGTGAAGACAGCCTTCTGCGGACCGTGCTTCGGTGCAGGGGATACCCCGGCAAACAATGCATTTTCCATCCGTCACTCTACCCGTAACTTCCCGAACCGTGAAGGAAGCAAGCTGCAGAGTGGACAGATCGCATCTGTTGCCCTTATGGATGCACGTTCCATTGCCGCAACTGCTGCGAACAAAGGTTTCCTTACTCCGGCAACAGATTTTGATATTGAATACAAGAACCCGACCTACCACTTTGATTCCAGAATTTACGCCAACCGTGTATTTGACAGCCACGGCGTTGCTGATCCTTCGGTTGAGATCAAATTCGGACCGAACATCAAAGACTGGCCGGCAATGGCAGCACTTCCGAAGAACTTACTCCTGAAAGTAGTATCCGAGATCCACGATCCGGTTACAACAACAGACGAATTGATTCCGTCAGGAGAGACATCTTCTTACCGTTCCAATCCGCTGGGACTTGCAGAATTTGCTCTGTCAAGAAAAGATCCGGCATATGTAGGACGGGCAAAAGAAGTACAGAAAGCACAGAAGGCGATTGAGGCCGATGAGTGTCCGGTAGAAGCACTGGAAGAGCTGAAACCGGTTATGGACAAGATCCATGAGACATACCCGGAAGTTGGCAAAGGCAACCTTGGAGTAGGAAGTACAATCTTTGCAGTGAAGCCGGGAGACGGATCTGCACGTGAGCAGGCTGCATCATGTCAGAAGGTACTCGGCGGCTGGGCAAATATCGCGAATGAATATGCAACAAAGCGTTATCGTTCCAACCTCATCAACTGGGGTATGCTCC
>SKFA01002053.1_pt1 | contig 10613 bp, 10 predicted proteins | sample 4820291 | NCBI WGS metagenome assembly SKFA01 (sample SAMN11008795, study PRJNA524170) | human gut metagenome | isolation source: fecal sample from pouch patient p30 | place: Israel: Tel-Aviv | reverse complement strand
GTATGTAATCGAATAACGAAAAGAATTCAATACTCAACGATAAATGACATGGAGGGTTTATTATGATAAAACGAAATTGGCCGTGGCTTCTAGCATTGGTCTTGCTATTTCTCTTTGTCCGAAACAATAGTTTTTCTTTTGTTCTAGGACTTTTATTGATAGGTGTAGTTTTAGTTTTGTGGGGACTCTTTGGTTCGCGCAGGAAAAAGGGAAAACAAGAAGAAATTCCTGCACTGACTGACGAACTTGAAACTCACTATGAAAAAAGCGGTATGACAGCGAATGAAATTTCATTTTTTCGACAAACAATGAATCAAACAAAAAATGAGATCAATCAATTGCAAATGAATATGCAGCAGACAGCCAAACTTAAAGCAATCGATCTCCGCCATGATCCAGTCAAAGCAGCGAAAGCTTTATTCAAAGAATTGGTGAAAGAACCAAACCGACTGCATGAAGCAAGTCAGTTTCTTTATACGCATCTGCCGAATCTAGTTGATTTGACAAATAAGTATAATGAGATCAATGACCATGAGATCAAAAACAAACAGACCTATGAAAAACTAGAAGAAAGCGCGCAGATCATCGACCAGCTGTCAGCTTTAATCGCACAAGATTATCAAAAATTCGTTGCTGAGGATCTAGATGATATCGACGTAGAGATATCTGTTGCGAAACAGAGCTTAAAGCGTGATAATAAATATGAACCAGAACAAAAGGATTAACTCTTTTGTTCATAAAAGAAGACTCGGAACATTCAGATGATGTCTGGCTGTTTCGAGTACTTTTTCTAAAGTAGAGACATTCATGTAAGAATCGAGAACAGATTCAACAAGGAGGAATTTTTTATGGATCATAAACCGACTGAAACAAAAGATGTTACACCAGTTAACGATACACTTGAAGATTTATTGAACAACCCGTTTTCAACTCCAACAGATACGCTGACCACTTCACAACAAGCGGAGATTGATCAGCTCCAAGAGCAACAGACAGCTGCTCGTTTAATTGACAAACTACCGGCGGAACGCCAAGAACAAGCTAAACAGCTAGCAGCAAAAATCGATGCTAATGATGCACAGTCTGTCATCAGCTACGGATCGGCTGCCCAAGCAAAATTAAGTGAATTCTCACAATCGATGTTGAATCATGTGCAAGCACAAGATATTGGTCCTGTAGGAGATTCCTTAACTGAACTGATGTATCGTCTCCAAGAAGCCAATCCTGACGAACTGCGTGCCGGAGAAGGGAACATCTTCCAGCGTGTCTTCGGGAAGGTCAAACAATCGATCTATGAAGTGACAGCAAAATATCAAAAGATTGGTGCACAAATTGACAAGATTTCAGTGAAATTAGATAAAGAAAAAGACGGTCTGCTAAAAGATAATCTGATGTTAGAACAGCTTTACCAGAAAAACAAAGACTACTTTGATGCACTGAATATTTATATCGCTGCTGGAGAATTGAAAATGGAAGAACTTCAAACAACGATCATTCCAGAAGCGATGAAAAGAGCAGAAGAAACTGGCGATCAGATGGATGTTCAGATTGCCAATGATTACACGCAATTCCTAGATCGTCTGGATAAACGTACGCATGATCTTCGCTTAGCTAGACAGATCACGATCCAGCAAGCACCACAAATCCGTTTGATCCAAAACACAAATCAGGCCTTGGCTGAAAAGATCCAAGCATCTATCGCTACAGCCATTCCGCTGTGGAAAAACCAAGTCGTGATCGCATTGACCTTGCTTCGTCAAAAAGATGCAGTAACTGCTCAACGCCAAGTCTCTGAAACAACAAACGACTTATTGAAGAAAAATTCAGAAATGCTGAAAATCTCAGCCATCGAAACAGCGAAAGAAAATGAACGTGGAATCGTGGATATCGAGACCCTTCAAACCACTCAAAATGATTTGATCGAAACAATCCAAGAGACATTGCGTATCCAAAAAGAAGGAAAAGAAAAACGTCGTCATGCAGAAGTAGAGCTTGGACACATGGAAGAAGATCTGAAACAAAAACTGTTGGATTTAACCCAATAGATCACCTTTCGCTTGTTACTAAAACAAACGCCCAACAACAGTTTATTACAACTGTTGATGGGCGTTTTTCTTATCTTTCTTCTAACTTCTCCATTGGAGTCTATTTCTCATTCATCTTGCTGTGTCCATAGCCATAGCCAAAATAAATGATCAGTCCAATAACCATTACGATACCGAACACGATCCATGTCACAGTTTGCAGACGAAGCATCAATACAATACAAGTCAAGATGGAGACGATTGGCAATAGCGGAACGAATGGCACTTTGAATTCTCCAGCTTTTGGTTTGCCAAACATTTTTCTCAACTTCAGTAAGCCTAGACTAACAAGCATCAAATAGGCGAGCGCCATGATATTCGTTAGTTCCGCTAATACATTCAATGGGAAAAATCCGGCAAAGAATACAGCTGCCACACCAGCGGCATAAGTCGCTTTTTTCGGTGTACGATGCTTTTGATCGATTTCTGTCATAAACTTAGGAAGTAAGCCATCCTTGCTGACAGCAAACAGTAAACGAGCAAGTGAATACATCATCGAGATCGTTACCGTCAGTAGCGTTAAAATTGCCCCTACAGCGATCACCGCGCCCACTGTTCCATGTCCTACATACCTCATTGCAAAAGCCACTGGGTCATTGACTCCTAGTTCAGTATACGGAACGATTCCTGTCAAGATCAGCGTCACGATGATGTAAAGGACAGTAGCAATCAGTATCGAACCAATGATTCCTCTTGGCACATCTTTTTGCGGGTTTTTGACTTCCTCGGCTGCCATTGCAACGGCATCAAATCCCAAGAAAGCAAAAAACACAAGAGCTGCACCATCTAGCACACCGGAAAAACCAAAAGGCATGAATGGCTGCCAGTTATCAGGTTTAACGAAAAATATTCCTACAATGATAAACAACGCGATGATACCAAATTTGACATATACCATGGCATTATTCAAACGTAATGCTTTCTTGGCTTCAAGCGACACGATGTAAGTGACGAATATCACTACGAGCACCGCAATCAAGTCAATGTATGTACCATTTTCCGGATTGTACCCGCCAGTTAATGCTTGTGGAAGTTCGGCCCCTAAACTTTTCAAAAAACCTTGCATATAGCCAGACCATCCGGAAGCAACAGAGGAAACCGCTAGTAAAAATTCCCCGATCAACAACCACCCTGTCAGCCAGGCAGCAAATTCACCAAATACAACATACAGATAGGCATATGGCCCACCAATCACTGGCACTCGCGAAGCAAATTCTGCGAAACTTAGTCCAGACAAAATGACAACGATTGCAGCTAAGACAAATGAAAGTGACAGTGCTGGACCAGCATTTTGATTGGCCGCAACCCCTGTCACCACAAATATTCCCGTACCGATGATCGCACCAATTCCAAGCATGATCAAATCAGACGTTTTTAGTTCTTTTTTCATCTCACTCGTATGATTGAGATTGATCTCTTTCTTACGAAACAAATCCATTGAAGTTCCTCCCCATTTTAGGTTGGAAAACAGCGATTAAACTGTTTTCATATACCCTAAAAGGATACCACCTAAAATGACTAAAAGGCAACCAACAATAACATAAATGAGCTCTTTTTTCGTTTTTCTTTCGCCAAGGATGAAAATCCCACCTAAAGTAGAGATAATGATCCCCATTTGTGAAAGTGAGAAGCCAACAGCTAAACCAAGTGATTTGACTGTTAGAAGCATGCAGATGTTTCCTAAGCCCCATAATAATCCACAGATCATGTTTTTCCACACAAACTGATCGACTTTAACTTTACGGAAAGCAAAGAAGCTTGCGCCTAAGATCATTCCGATACTTTGAGGTAAGATAATTGACATCGCATCCAAATTCGCCCAGTTGACGATGATGGTATATACACCATAACCAATCGTAGAGAAGATCAATGCTCTAAAACCCTTACCAAAATCAAGCATTTTATTATCTGTATCTATTTTTCCTTCGTCATCTTGTCGGGCAGTCAAATACGCACCGCTTACAAGAAGAGCTAAAGCAATAATACCGTATACATAATCTTTCGTTTGTGTCCATTCATGGAAGAAAACGGCTCCCGCAATCGTATTCAAAATTAATTGAAAACCAGTAGACAATGGTAGCCCTACAGAAACACCCATGTACTTCATTCCATGGAACTGTCCATTTTGTCCAACACTCCAAGCTAAGCCGGATAAAAATCCGATCAAGAAAATCCAAGGGGTGATTACAGGACTAACAACGAAAAAGACAACTAAAGAAAACAGAAATGCACCGATCGTCATTCCTAGTGTTTGTTGATTGGCATCGCCACCAATTTTACCACTTACTAAACCAATACTACCCCATGCCAACATAGGGACTAATGCTATTAAAATTTCCATAACCAATCTCCTTTTATTTCACATGATAAGAAACTTATCAGCGAAAACGTTAACAACACAAGCACTTTTTTTCGTTTCTAACGATTTTCTAACGTTTTTCATTATAAAAATTTAAGATTGGGAAAAATAAAGTCATTGTTGTCCCTTTTCCTTCAGTTGATTCAGCCGTCAAATGGATACCTAATTTTTCGGCCAGATTTTTTGCTAAATAAAGTCCTAATCCTGTTGAATGTGTTTTGCTAAGTCGACCATTTCTCCCAGTAAATCCCTTATCAAAGATCCGTTTCAAGTCTTCCGCTGGGATACCGATCCCTGAATCTTTAACTGAAAGGCTGACTCCTTGCGCTTCCTTTTCTATGCTCACAATGATGTTTCCGTGATCCGGCGTATATTTGATGGCATTACTAAGCAATTGGTTGAAGATAAAAGCGATCCATTTAGCATCGGTCAAAACAGTATGATCCTCACCAACGATCTCGTAGCGAATATTTTTTTGGATAAAATAATTTGCCTGACTGCGTATCACAGGCTGAATGATTCCTTTTAGTCCATATTCTTGGATGAGGTAGTCCCGCGAGAAACTGTCGAGTCTTGCATAATACAAAACTTGTTCTACGTATTCATCGATTTTTGATAATTCATTTTCTAGTAATGTATACTTTTGATCGTCAATATCGAACTCGATCGAACGAACTAGCAATTTAGAAGCGGAAAGTGGCACTTTGATTTCATGGACCCATGAGTCAATATAATCTTTTTGGTCTTGTTGATTACTGATTGCTGATTGCATTACTTCTTGGTGTTCACGGATCAGCTGATTGATATATTCTTCTACCAGTTTTTCTTCTTCTGTCCTCCCACCACTCAAATAATTTTGCAAAGGGGAAGTTTTTTGTATGTCGGCTAATTTTCCCCACCATCTTCTCTTGCTCAAGTAACCACCCAGCAGATAAAAAATCAGAAAGACGCCCTCAATCAAAGCTAAATAAGCAATTGTGCTCAAATCAACTTTGATGTTTGGCGCCAGCCACATCACAAAGATCGTCAATGCAATAAAAAACAGCCATCCCAAGATCAATGTCCACTGATCTTTCAAATATTTAAAAAAATTCATCTTAACCGCTCATCCTTTCAGGGAACGATATATCCCTGTCCTACTTTTGTTTCGATATATCCTTGGATACCTGCCTGTTCGATTTTTCGGCGTAACCGATTGATGTTGACTGTCAATGTATTGTCATCTACAAATCGTTCGTCATCCCACAGTGCTCGCAGCAATTTTTCCCGACTTAAGATCTTTCCATTGTGCTTCATCAAAATAAATAATAGACGATATTCATTTTTGCTCAAATCAATGATCTCTCCGTTGATTTCCATACTTCCGTTGTCAACATTCAACGTAATGCCATTGTGGCTCATCATTTCACTAGATAATTCTGTGTAGTTGTAAGAACGGCGAAGTAATGCATTGATTTTTGCAATCAGTACATCGATTTGGAAATGTTTTGTCACAAAATCATCTGCCCCCATGTTCATAGCCATGATCATATCCATATTCGTATTCCTGCTGGAGATAAAAATGATCGGTACTTTCGATACTTCACGTATTTTTTGACACCAATAATAGCCATCCAAAACGGGAAGATTAATATCTAGTAATACAAGCTGTGGTTCTTCTCTTTCAAAGTCTGAGAACACTTGATTGAAATCGGTCGTTCCAAAGGTTTCAAATTGCCATTTCTCAAGTTCCTCCATGATCAATTGTCGAATGATCTCTTCGTCTTCGACTACCATGATTTTTGCCATAAAAAATCCCTCCATCTTTCTTCTTGCTACTACAATATCAAAGAAGCCCTTGTGAAACAAGTTGGCTTACCTGGAAAATGTCATTTTAGCAAACGTTAAAAAAAACTGGAAATATGCGATTTAATCGCGTTTGTCTCTTCCAAGCAGCTTAAATTTATTATGTTATTCTTAATAATTGGTCTATTATCTGTTATTTTTCTTTCGTTGTTTTTGTCTTTTAAATTTTCGATAACACCAATAACCGAAAAGCGTTAGCACTAGCAATATACCTAGAAGGAGTATAAGTAATCGATAAAGATGGTATTTTTTTGTCTGTTCTATCTTTGAAGAGACTTCTTCTGTAAAGGGAACTCGTCTTCCTGTCACTAGTAATCGGTGAGTGTTCACGGTGTAAGGTGTACAAGTGATAAGTGTGACTAGATCCTGCTTTTCTCTAATTGCTAATGTATTTGTTTTTGTTGGAAGGACAACAATTTTCTCAACGACTTCATAAGCGAGCATCCGACCATACACTTCAAGATAGAATCGGTCATCTTGCTCCATTTCTTCAAGATCCGTAAAGAGTTTTTTCTCAGCAATACCGCTATGGGCGGTAATCACGGAATGTGTACTCTCTCCTCCAGTTGGAAAAGAGGTGTCTTGCAGGACTGTCGCTCCTCTATCTAACAAAAGATCATTCGTTTCATCAAATAAAGGCAAGCTAACATTGATTTTCGGAATATAGATGGCTCCGATCATATGTTGTTCGTAATATTCTTTTCCTGGATTTTGGACATTTCTAACCGCTTGCTCAAAAGGATCTTTGACTTGTCCCATTCCTGGGATTACTGATGTATGAGCAAGCGTCTGATTTTTCTTTTCATGCACTGCTAATTGTTGCTCATGTTTTTCTTCTTTATCGCGTTCAAGCTGCTTTTGATAATTCTCGATCCTTCTTTGATCCAAATAATTGCTGAGAGCATCTGCTAAAAATGGATATGTAAAAACTGCAGCTCCGGCAAGAAACATCACTGCCATAAATAATTGTAATAAAAGACTGATTTGGGTTTGAGGTCTATTACCTATTTTCTTTTTCATTTTCTTCACCTTCTTATTTAAAAAAACTGCAGCAACCTTTATAAAACCGATTGCTGCAGCTTATTTTTGTTGCTTATACTTCAGACTTCATTTTAGATTTACGGTACCAGCTGTACGCTCCAATCATCAAACTTATTCCGATTAGTAAGAATGCCAAGAGCCCGTTCCCACCAGTAGCAGGAAGTGACCCGCGTTTCATATTCGGTACTCTTTCTGGCCCTGGATTTTCTACTCCTACGATCTGAATTTCTTCATTATAGCTTCCATAAGAGATGATAAATTCAGTAAAGGCTGCCTCACCTGTTGGAAGTACATAACCTTCTGGCGCCATGGTCTCTTTCATTTGATAGGTTCCATAATCTAACCCTTGAACCTCAAAGTATCCATTTCCATCTGCGACAAATTCTGTTGCTTGTCCGCTTGTTGCCCACTCAATTCTATCTGCTCCTGATTCATAAACAGCTAAAGGCGACTCCCCTTTATAAAATATTGCGTATTCAGAACGGTCTTCATTCCACAATTCGAATCTTGCATCTTTAAGCAATTCACTGCTTGATGCATCATATTTTTCAAACTTTCTTCCACCTGTTGTGACTTTCTCTGGCGGCTCTACTCCTTCTTCATAATCAAATTCATCATTTCGTCCGATTTCAATAACCGCTGTGTTGTTATGGAAATCATCCGCTTCTAGTTCTGTGGAAACCTTCAAATTATACGTGATCGTTAAATCTCCTCCACGTGCATCTGCTAATCTACCTAAAGTATCTACTTTGGCTACTCCATTTTCTTCTGTCAAAATCGTCACGACAAACCCGTTGCTTACTACTTCTACTATATAATCTTGTCCTTTTGTTAAAATCGTCTCGCCGGCTCGCACTTCTATTTCCTGATCATAATAAGTTAGACCAACTGTAGGCGTATCTGTGATTTTGTAATTTTTGATAACAGCGCTTCCGTTTTCAAGGACAGAATCGATGAAATAAGGAATAGGTGCTGTGATCGTGTAAGAAGCCGTTTTTCCTCTTTCTAGATCAATATAAGAAATCGTTTCTTGTTCTCCAGCTTCATTAATAATCGTTACTTGTCTAAGGTCGCTTTCCTCTACATTCATCTGTTTATCTGCTTCTCTGATTTCGTTTTTCGGATACAAATGCACATCTGTATTGTATGTGTCTTTCCATGTAGAACCATCCCACACGCCATCCACCATATCAGGCATCATCACTGGCATCATAACAACCATTGGAGACGCGATTCTGGAAATATGAGCTGGCGAATAAGTTTCTAAGAAAAGATAGACTTTATCTCTAGAAGAAGGTGCTTCTTCCGTCACTTGGACGGTAGAGAATACCGCTTCTCCAGCTTCATTCGTTGTTTGTTTGTCAATACTTGTCAGTCGATATTTTAAAAACCAACTTTCTGTGTGCCGTTTTTGAATCCATTCAATCGCTTCGGCAGAATTAAGACCGTCTTCTCGTTCCGGTGTTAAAGGATTATCTCGAATCAAATCGTAATATACTTCCGTTACGTCAAACAAATCAAAATCGACTCCTGGAATATTTTCTTCACCAAAATCCGTAGAAACCAATCCGCTATTCGGTCGTTCTTCCGGAACAGATGAGAAACCTTTTTTGTGTAATGTAATCGTCACTTCACTTGGTTTTTGTGCGACTTCTTCGGCTTTGACTAGTTTTCCGTTCCCGAAAATCCCTATTCCCGCAGTAACGAGTAACAGTACACTCATTCCCGTGACAATCATTTTTTTATTCATTTTTTTCTCCCCGTTCTTTTTTTATTAACGCCGATTGTAAAATTAAGCTAGACAACTAAAAAAGTCATTTGTGCTACACTCAAAATAGTTCCGACCAAAGAATTATAAGGAGTGAGTACAAATGACCTATACCCATCTTACAACGGATGAACTTGTAATAATAGAGTCTTATTTCAAAATGAATCAATCTGTTGCTAAAACTGCCCATTGCTTGAATCGTTCAAGACAAACGATCCATAAAGTATATCTGTTCTTCAAGCAAGGAAAATCAGCCTTAGAATATTATCAACAGTATAAGAAAAACAAATCAAACTGTGGTAGACGTCCGCTTGTTTTACCCGAGGAACAATCAGAATATATTCAAAGAAAGGTTGTTCAAGGATGGACACCCGATGTGATTGTTGGTCGTGCAGCGTTTCCTATTAGTTGTTCTGCTCGTACCATTTATCGTATGTTCAAAAAGGGGCTATTTGATTCTTCTGACTTACCGATGAAAGGCAAGCGTAAACCGAATGGACATCAAGAAAGACGTGGAAAACAAACTTTCCGCCGCTCTATTCATGAACGTGAAAAGGATTATAGCCAATTCTCAAATGAGTTTGGTCACCTTGAAGGTGACACTATCGTAGGTCTGAAACATAAAAGTGCTGTAATTACCTTAGTTGAACGATTATCAAAAGTTATCATCACATTGAAACCGTGTGGTAGACAAGCGATTGATATTGAAAAAAAATTAAATCAATGGTTTGAATCTGTACCGAAAAACCTATTCAAATCCATCACTTTTGATTGTGGAAAGGAATTTTCAAATTGGAAACAGATCAGTAATGTCAATGATATTGCCATTTATTTCGCTGATCCAGGAACGCCGTCTCAAAGAGGCCTAAACGAGAATTCTAACGGATTGTTACGTAGAGATGGTTTATTGAAATCTATGGATTTCAATTCAGTAGATGAATTTTTTATTCAATCTGTCGCATCTAAACGAAATAATATTCCTAGAAAATCACTGGATTATCGAACACCTTTGGAAGTATTTTTGAGTTACGTAAGTATTGATGATCTGTCTAACTTAATTTGACAATTAAGAAAGATAAAATTGAACAACTGGACGGGCAAATTGATGCCTTGCTTTCAGAAAGAGAAATATTGATAGAAGAAAACAAGCGATTGAAAAAGAAAGTAGCCCAACCAATGAAGGGAGGTGGATAGTATGAACAATAGAACCTTTGATATTTTGAAATGGATCGCTATAGTAGTTATCCCCGCTTTAGCGACTTTTGTCGGTCTTGTCGGAAAAGGTGTTAACTGGCGGTACACAGATATAACGGTGATGATTATTACAGGTTTTGGAGCATTTCTAGGGAGTATTTTAGGTGTATCAAATCGAACGTATAAGAAAATTTCATCAGATAAATAGGAGGATAGATATGAAAAAGAAAATTACTATTACTGCGATGAGCCTGTTAACGGCTCTTTTTTTATTGCCAATTAACGGATTTGCCTATACTATCAACAATGAATTTAATTTGGG
>SKFA01002052.1_pt1 | contig 10620 bp, 9 predicted proteins | sample 4820291 | NCBI WGS metagenome assembly SKFA01 (sample SAMN11008795, study PRJNA524170) | human gut metagenome | isolation source: fecal sample from pouch patient p30 | place: Israel: Tel-Aviv | reverse complement strand
TACTACGCTGATTTCATCAGCTTTTACAGCCCTACTCAACTGTGCGGAGGTGGGACGACGAAATCGAATTCTAACGAATTACCGATTTCTGTCCCACTCTCTTTTTTGTTGTCATTTTTCCCAGAAAAGGGATGTCTGATCAAGCATTAATAATCCAGAGCATCTGAATGACCTTTTCCGTTTCCTACGAAATAACCAGTCTTGGCATTGATACTAAAGAGATAGGTTCCATCTGGTTTGAAGAGGTTGTAATAGCCATTACCGTTAATGATATTGACACGCTCTAAAATGTATTGATTGCCAGTGATATGTCCACGTTTACGAGCAATATTCAATACTTTTTCAAGGATACCATCCCCAAACACCCAAGCCGGGTTATTGACATCATTGATAGCTGCTTGGTTATACGGCACACGGCTCAGGTTCCGCTGAAGTGGGACACCATCGCTTGGAAGACCGTAACCTGAATAGCCTGGACTTGCAGTTCCTGCACCACTTGTAGCAGCATTGACAGCTGGGGCTGTAGGCGTTGCTGTTTGAGCTGGGGCCGGAGTTGCATTGGAAGTATCTGCACCACCTGTTCCTGTCACTGGGGCCGGTGTCGCAACCTGTTGTGAACGTCCTTGCGCTACCGCCTCATTCAATAAGCTATCTAATTTTTCATTGCCTGTCTTTGTTTCTGCAAAGGTCGCATCACTTTTTGCTTTGGCAGTTGCATCAAGAACTCCATCTTTGATGACAGGAGAACTGAATTGAGAATTCACTTTTTGAATGGCAGAAACTTGCTTCACAAGGTCTTCATATTTTGTTTTAGCCGCATTATAATCACTGCTTCCTTCTAATTTGTCCAGCAGTTTCTTCAGATTTTCCAAGTCTCCGAATTTATCATTTTTAAGAGCACTTTTTGATTCATCTACAAAAAAGGCATCGTAGGCTTTGGTAAACTCTTCCAATTTTTGAGCCTGTGTTTCACTGCTACTTGATTTAGAAGTAGAAGATGACTTGCTAGATGAAGACGACACAACAGTTGTACCACCAGATTTTCCACGACTGTGCATCCAGTTATAGGTCACAAAAATGGCCGAACCGACAATCGCAAGACCTAAGGCAGAGTATAGAACCGCTTTGATTCGTTTGCCCGCATTGCTTGGTGTTTCCTCAGGAAGTTCCTCAGCTTCTACAATTGGTTCAGTTGGTGTGGGACCAAATTTAATCTTAGCAGGTAATTCAGTTGAGATAGCATCCATTTCAGGCCTTTGTTCCAAGACCGTTTCCGTTACTTCCGGTGCCTCCACTGCTTCAGCTACTTCAGCAACTGTTTCTGTAGCTGCCAACTCTTCAGCTTTAGCCAATTCTTCTTTGGCCAAAATTTTTGTATCGTATTTTTCAGCTTCAATTTCTGCCCGGTGTTGTTTGATGTATTTGTCTAAGACATTATCACCTTCAGTGACACCTGCTTCGATTTCTTCTGCCTTTCGATTGGCCTGCCCAATCGTCATCTCTTTAGCATCTTCAAAGTCTAAAATTGATTCTGTTTCTTGCTCTAATGGCTTTTTATCCTTCTCTGTCATAAAAATCCTTTCTATGCCTTAATCTGCCGTTTTACTCGTTCCCCAAAATATTGGTAGAGATCAACTTTTAGGGTTCCGTTATAAAGTTTTCGTTTTTTATCTGCTTTACTACCGAATTTAGATTCAAAACCTTCATCACTGGTTAGGATGAATTTACTCCAGGTTTTGAGAGGTGCAAATACGTGCCCCATTTCAGTATACAATTTCGTCACACCTTCATCATCGGATAAGCGTTCTCCATATGGAGGGTTGGAGATAATCACCCCGTTGATCTTATCTGAGTGAAGATCTTGGACTCGCATTTGTTTGAAAGTAATGTCACTGCTAACGCCCGCTTTCTGTGCATTTTCTTTGGCAATCTCAACCATCCGTGCATCGATATCGGTTCCCATAATATCCAATTCGATCTCGCGATTGATTTTTCTGCTTGCTTCTTGACGGACTTCATGAATCAAGCGATCATCCATCCAGTTCCATTCTTCAAAAGAAAAGGTCCGACGTAAACCAGGTGCCATATTTCTCGCAATCATCGCTGCCTCAATACAAAACGTTCCAGAACCACATGTCGGGTCAATCAAGGGCTTATCTGGATACCAGTTTGACAGCATAAGAATTGCCGCTGCCATATTTTCCTTAATAGGGGCTCCCCCTTTTTCAGTCCGATAACCACGTTTGAAGAGGCTACTACCAGTGGTGTCAATCAAGACAGTGGCTTGATCTTTAAGGATCGATACTTCGATCTTGAACTCTGCCCCATTTTCCATGAGAGGAACACCTTCTGGGCGGGCATAATGTTTTTGTAACTTTTTAACCACTGCTTTTTTCGAAATGGCCTGAACGCTAGGTTCATTATGAAGTTTTGATTTGACACATTTAGCCTTAGAAATGGGAAAACGTGCTCCTAAAGGCAAATAATTTTCCCAATCCAAAGCAAAGACACCTTGAAAGAGTTCTTCGAAGGTTTTGGCTGGAAAAGTCCCAACCACAATTTTCACTCGATCAGCCGCGCGCAACCAGAGATTGGTCTCTATGATTGCTCGACGGTCTCCTTGAAATCGAACCCGTCCATTTTCAACCTGGCAATCGTAGCCGAGATCGCGTAGTTCTCGACCAACAACAGCCTCTATACCAGCAGCGGCCGTTGCAATCAATTCAAATTGTTTTTTCATCTTATTCCTATCACTTTAAAAAAGGAGGTTGAGATCTCTCTCCACCTCATCAACCTATATGCAATTTTCTATAAGCCATGTTTTGTTCCAGAAATGACTAGGTACCATTTCCTTCGATAATCATCTGTCTACTGTTTCCAGTCAGAATGCTATGTTCGTTTCCACGCATTCCATGCCCCGACCAAAGTTTGGGTTGCTAGCTTGAGGGGTTTACCGCGTTCCACTTTTTAGGTTTCCCTAAAAACTACGTCACTGTGGCACTTTCAGAGTTACTAGAGCTTATCCTTAGACTTAGCTCCTTCACTCGCCGTAACTTGAATACCAAGTCCCTAGGCTTATGGATTCACCTAGCACAAACACTACAGGCATCACAGCCTGTGCTAGCATGGACTTTCCTCATGAGAGGATTCTCTCACGCGATTATCCAAAAATTGCACAATCTATGGGATTAATAATCGCGATCTACGATCTGTTTCCCAAAAACTTCTTTTTCCAAACGATTGAGACGTTTGAGAATATCAAAGTTCGTCGCTGTTGTCACTTGCGGGAATTCTTGCGTAGCGGTGCTAGCAATCGGAGATGTTTGTGGTGTTTCCTGTGCTTTTTGGGCAAGTTCTTCACGAAGGCGGGCGTTTTCTTCACGCAATTCCTTCACCAAAGCAGCATAGGTTTCATAGTCTTTTATAACATCATCCAAAAATTCATTTACTTCATCTTTATTATAACCACGAACTTCTCGTTTGAAATCTTGATCAAAAATATCTTTCGCAGTAAAAATAATACTCGCCATTACTCTCTCCAATCTAGTTCATCATCTCAATTATATAAAAAAATGGTAAGAAAAATCAAGGTATAACACTTAGTTTTCGTAAAAATTTTCAGCAAGTTCATTTAAGTCATCAAAACTTAATTGTTTGACATAAAATGGTTCTTTTTCTACCATCATTTTGTAAAGATATTTTAAATTGGTTTCATTTTCTGGATCATAAAAAACATAAGCTCCATCCGCGTTATCTATCAAAAACTGATTGTATTCTTTTAGTTGACCCGGATTGCTATAGTGTGGATAGGCATATTTCACGAAATCCACCTGTTTGAAGCGTGCTAATAGTTCCTGATTGCTTTCATTCCAATTTTCGCCAACATTCTCAAATAGGAAGATCGTCGCCATTTGAAAATCGTAATCTTTTTTTAATGCAAAGGCGACCTCTAGTACCCAAGCCTCAAATCCCAAATTACCAGAAAAGACCAGCCATTTCACTCCTTCTTCAAATAGACGACGAAGATCTCTTTCAATGGCTTTTTTGATAATGGTCAGTCGAGGGTCTTTATTGGAAAAGACTCCCACATCAAAACTCTTATAACCTGCAACAAGTATGGTATTCATTTTTTCCTCATTATTCTAATTTATGATATAATAGAGTGATGTAATTGTACCAATAAGGAGAACTATGGTCAACTATCCACATAAAGTAGCCAAAAAAACCTTGGTCTCTACACAAAGGAAACATCCAGTCGACTTTGCGAATCGTGGGATGACATTTGAAAAAATGATCAATGAAAGCAATCAATACTATCTTTCTCGAGGTCTAGCAGTCATCCATAAAAAACCAACACCGATTCAAATCGTGAAAGTGGATTATCCACGTCGCAGTCGGGCAAAGATTGTTGAAGCCTATTTCAGGCAAGCCTCAACGACGGACTATTCTGGAGTATACAAGGGACGCTATATCGATTTTGAAGCGAAGGAAACACAGCAAAAGCAATCCATGCCGATGAAAAATTTTCATCAACATCAAATCGATCATATGGAGGCAGTTGTTCAGCAAGGCGGTATCTGTTTCGTTCTCTTGCATTTTGCAAAGTTGAGTGAAACCTACTTACTTCCTGCTCCTGCATTAATTCACTATTACAACATCGATCATGGTAGTAAATCCATGCCCCTCTCCTATATTCAGGAGCACGGCTTTCTAGTAGATAAGAATCGTCTTCCAAGCGTTCCTTATCTTGATATTATCGAACAGAAACTTCTAGGCGGTATTTAAATGAATAAACAAACAGTCATTCAATGGTTGAAATATGTTGCCATCGCAGCCATTTCATTTTTCTTACTTTTATTTGTCCTCGGTGGACTGATATTTAGTTACTATGCTATGAAAGCACCAACCTTGTCTGAAAAAGATTTGGTTGCAACAACATCTAGTAAGATCTATGACAACCAAAATAACTTGATCGCGGATTTGGGAGCTGAGAAACGAATCAATGTCACAGCCAATGAAATCCCTACTGATTTGGTCAATGCTATCGTTGCGATTGAAGACCACCGTTTCTTCAATCACCGTGGGGTCGACATCATTCGGATCGGCGGTTCCTTCCTTCACAACTTACGAGGAGGAAGTCAAGGTGGGTCAACCTTGACGCAACAATTGATCAAGTTAACCTATTTCTCCACTTCAGCCTCTGACCGTACCCTCTCTCGTAAGATCCAAGAAGCTTGGTTAGCAACCCAACTAGAAAAGAAAGCAACCAAACAAGAAATCTTGACCTATTACGTCAATAAAGTATTTATGGCGAATGGGAACTACGGAATGCAGACAGCTGCGAAAAGTTATTACGGAAAAGATCTAAAAGATCTTTCGCTCCCTCAATTGGCACTCCTTGCGGGGATGCCCCAAGCACCAAACCAATACGATCCATACTCCCATCCTGAAGCAGCGCAACAGCGCCGAAACTTAGTATTAAAAGAAATGCTCGATATGAAGACCATTTCTAACAAACAATACGAAGCAGCGGTCAATACACCTGTTACAGATGGTCTGCAAAGTCTCAGTTCTTCAAGCAGTTACCCAGCCTATATGGATAATTACCTAAAAGAAGTGATCGAGCAAGTCGAAGAAGAAACGGGCTACAATTTGTTGACAACCGGAATGGATGTCTATACAAACGTGGATACAGAAGCTCAAAAGAAACTATGGGATATCTACAATACAGATGAATATGTCAATTACCCGGATGATGAAATGCAAGTAGCTTCTACCGTTATTGATGTCAATACTGGTAAAGTCATTGCTCAGCTGGGTTCTCGTCACCAATCCAGCAATGTTTCCTTTGGTACAAACCAAGCGGTTGAAACGAACCGTGACTGGGGTTCAACAATGAAACCAATCACAGATTACGCACCAGCTCTTGAACATGAGGAATATACCTCTACAGCAGCTACTACAACAGATGCGCCATACAACTTCCCTCATTCATCAACGCCTGTCTACAACTGGGACCGTTCATACTATGGTAGCATGTCCATTACCTACGCAATTCAACAATCTCGTAACGTGCCTGCGGTGAAGGCCCTGGAAAAAGTTGGTCTTAAACAAGCTAAGAAATTCCTCAATGGATTAGGGATCGATTACCCAGAAATGGTTTACGCCAACGCTATCTCGAGTAACACTAGCGATTCTAGCAACAAATACGGAGCCAGCAGTGAGAAAATGGCAGCTGCCTATGCTGCTTTTGCCAATGGCGGTACCTATTACAAACCATCCTATGTTAGTCGGGTTGTCTTTAGTGATGGCACAACCAAGGAATTTGAGTCCGAAGGAACTCGTGCAATGAAAGCAACAACTGCCTACATGATGACAGATATGATGAAGACAGTTCTCTTGTCTGGTACCGGTACAAATGCTGCCATTTCGGGAATCTACCAAGCTGGTAAGACAGGTACATCAAACTATGCTGATAACGAAATCGGTAAATTGACAAAAAATGCTTATTCAAATATTGTAACACCGGATGAATTGTTTGTAGGCTACACTCCTGAATATGCCATGGCAGTATGGACAGGTTATTCCAATCGCTTTACACCAGTATTGGATAATGGAATACAGGTCGCAACGGATGTCTACCGTCAAATGATGCTCTATCTTGCTAATAATAATAACTCTGGTCATACGGATTGGACGCAACCAAGTGGACTGTATCGAAGTGGTTCTTATCTCTACTTAAACAATGGTAAGAACAACTACAATAACTACTACTATGAGCCAAGTTATTCCACTGATCAGTATTCGTATGAAGAACCATCGTCTAGCTCTTCGAACGAAGAAAATCCATCTAAACCATCTGAGCCTTCTTCGCAAGACTCTAACAATCATAACGAATAATATATTCTAGTTCACAGCAAGGACCATCCTTCCTGTGAACTTTTTTGTTTTTTAGAGGACAAAAAAGAGCCCAAGGGCTCTTTTGGATTGATTATTTTGCTAAAGCTCCCATTGGATCCCACGGTGCTAGGACAATTGGTTCTGCTTCATAGGCTGCTAATTCGTCTGGTGTTAGGAATTCTTTACGAACCACAATTTGGTAGGTATATTCATCCATCCAAGCATCAGAAGCCACAAAGTAACCATCTGTACCGACCTTGTCCCCCCATGAATTTTCAACCTTCCATTTACGCGACTGACCTGCTTCGTCTAAATCAACCCCTGTCAAGACCATAGCGTGTGTCATGAGACTTTCTGCATAGTCCAAGCGACCCGCCTTGTCTTGTGTCAAATGAATGTCCATGCCTGCTTCAAAATCGTAGACATCTGTTGCCAGGATTCCGGCTTTACGGTTGCTGACTTGGCCTACATCTGAACCAAACCAGACAGTTTCTCCTGCTTTCATTTGAGCAATGGCTAATTCTTTCAATCGATCCATTGGAACATTTAGGTAGCGGACTGGACGGCTACCTACAACATTGCCCAGCATATCTACGGTGTAAGATTTTCCATATGGCTTATCTGTAGTTGGGGCATTGATAATGGAGACGTAATCGTCTAATTGAAGGTCTACATATTTTTTGTAGAAGCTTTGTGGAGTTAAGCCACTTTCGCTATGGAATTGGTTGTCCTTATCACGGTATGAAAAGTCAAATTCACGTGGAGGCAATCCTAAAGACATAGCCAAGAAGTTAAAGATTTCTTGCAACAACGCTTGTTTCTTGCTCGCAACTGCCTCACTATCTGCGCCTGAGTGAATCAAATCACGCAAGATTTGCGCATCTTGACGCAAGAGTTTATTGAGGTAGGTGTTCAATTCCCGGCTATTGCTTGAAGAAATCGATTCTGGATAAACTGATTTTGGAACCACTCCGTATTTCTCAAAGAGGGATACCACCATATCCCATTGACCGCCATCTTGTTGAGGGGTTTGTAGGAGAAAAGCCACCTTACGGCTGGTCAATTCTTGGTCTGCTGTAGCAATCACTTGCTCCAAAAACCAGTTTGATTTTTCATACTTATCCCAAAAGAAAGTATGTGCTTGAGACAATTCAAAATCCTCCAATTGGAAGCTTGAAATCATCTTGTGACGGAAGGTATTTAAAGCAGCAAACATCCAACAACGTCCAGATGCTTTTTGGTTTGTCACCTTATCCTTGGTCAAATCAAGTGAAAAAACTGGTGTATTTTCTACTGCACTCTTGCGCGTTTCAAGCGATGCATGGATCCCATTGTGGGTAACAGCATTTTCAAGAGCCGCATATTTCACATTTGCTTCATAATTAGCATAGAGCTGGTCTGTAAATTCTTTCGTTAATTCTGACATAGCAATCTCCTTTTTTCGTTATTTACTATTATAATCCTTTGAGCAGAATCTTCAAGTAAAAATCACCCTATAGAGAGGGATTCTGTATAGAATAGATGATTTTATCCCCACAATATCCTTTGCGTTGAATGGCATGAGGGATGGTTTCTACATACTGCATTCCTGCCTTTTCCATGACTTTCCCTGAAGCAGGATTTAAACTGACATAAGTGGCTTTGATTTCTTTAAATCCGACTTTGTTCAATAAGAAATCCAAAACAGCTATGACGGCTTCTGTCATGAATCCCTGCCCCCAGAATTTCTTGCCAAGGATATAACCTAGCTCGCATGATTGACTTTCCTGGTCTTGAGAAACCACACTAATATCTCCAATTACCTGATCCGCTGATGTTTTGAAACAGATCGCCCATTTATAAGTATCTGGTTTAAAATACTGTTCGATCCATCGTTTGATCGATTCTCTGGTTCTCTCAGTAGATGCATGGGCATCCCAGGTGACATATTTCAGGGTTTCAGGATCCGAAGCCCAATTTTCAAACATCGCTGGTGCATCTTCCAAAACGAAAGGCCTCAAGTATAAATGCTCTGTCTCTATGACAAGACTTCCAAGATGATTCATAGATTGTCTCCCTTCATTTTTTCATGCAACTTGAACGTTGCAAGTTGGTTACTTTAATCTAGAAGAAAAGGACGGATGAAATCGCCCTTCTTTTTGATGCTTTTCACAATATTGTATGGTGAGACTACGAAATCGAACTCTACGAGTTACCGATTTCTGTCTAGTATTAATAGAAAAATTCTATTTGTCTCCACCTCATCCATGAGCTTTTCAATGATACATTGACGCAGTAGCTGGCTGATTTGAACGGAGCTCTTTGAGCACCTTTCAAATCTAGACAGCCTTGCGGGGGTGAGACTACGAAATCGAACTCTACGAGTTACCGATTTCTGTCTCACTCCCAAAAATGATCAAATACTGTGATTGGCAAGTGGCGTTTGTGTTGGCCTTTGTACCACCATTTTTCAATAGTGGCTTGAGCTTCTGGGCTCACTTGTTTGCCTTCTAGGTAATCATCGATTTCATTATAGGTGACACCCAGCGCTACTTCGTCTGCTATTCCTGGTTTTTCTTCTTCCAAATCTGCTGTTGGGATTTTCTCATAAAGAGCAGGATCGGCTCCTAAGGCCTTAAGCAATTGTTTTCCTTGGCGTTTATTCAAACGGAAAAGGGGCAAAATATCTGCACCACCATCTCCAAATTTTGTGAAGAAACCAGTAATATTTTCTGCAGCATGATCCGTCCCAATCACCGCTCCGCTACGTGCACCTGCTAAAGCATACTGAGCAATCATGCGACTGCGAGCCTTGATATTGCCCTTGTTGAAGTCGGAGATATCCGTTCCTGTTGCTTCGACAGCGCGTTCCATGGCATCAACTGATTCCTTGATGTTAACGACTAGGCTGACATCTGGCTGGATAAAGGTCAAAGCTTTTTGAGCATCTTCTTCATCTGTCTGTACCCCATAAGGAAGGCGAACAGCAATAAATTGATAGGAGGCATCTCCTGTCTCTGAGCGCATTTCTTCCATGGCTAATTGAGCTAATCGCCCAGCAAGAGTCGAATCTTGTCCTCCTGAGATCCCTAATACAAATGTTTTCAAGAAGGGATGTTTTTTTAGATATCTTTTTAAGAAATCAACCGAGCGGCGAATCTCTTCCTGAGGATCAATGCTAGGCTTGACACCCAATTGTTGGATAATCTCTTCTTGCAAACTCATTTTGCTTCTCCTTCTCCATTGGCCTTGTTACGCATTTCCTCGATTAGATCCATCTTATCCTGCCAAATATCTTTTGCCAAGTCAACTGGGTAATGCTGTGGATTAAGGACACGCTTGTATTCATCCCACAATTGATCGTAATTTTTACGAGCATATTCTTGAATTTCTGATAATGGTGGTAGTTGATAAACCAATTGCCCCTCTTTAAAAATATCCACTAAAAGAGGAATAGCCTCAAAGTTTCGGACCGTTTTATTGATGTAGGTATAAGTCGGATGGAACATTTTAAGTTCAGTCAGTTGTGAAACATCTACTCCATCATAAGTGATGTAGTCCCCTTCTGATTTACCTTTTTCACGGCTGGTAATCCGCCAGACTTGCTTTTTACCTGGAGTAGAAACTTTCTCTGCATTATTGGAAAGCTTGATGGTATTGATCATCTCTCCTGCTTCGTTTTCAACAGAGACAATTTTGTATACCGCTCCAAGCGCTGGTTGATCGTAAGCTGTAATTAAC
>SKFA01002048.1_pt1 | contig 10631 bp, 12 predicted proteins | sample 4820291 | NCBI WGS metagenome assembly SKFA01 (sample SAMN11008795, study PRJNA524170) | human gut metagenome | isolation source: fecal sample from pouch patient p30 | place: Israel: Tel-Aviv | reverse complement strand
AGACAGCCTTTCTATTGTTTTACTCGTCCTGCACCGATTAAGTGCTGTTGCCAGTAAAGAACTTTATGTGGAAACTTGCGCAGAAACTTCCTTTTGAATTTTCTTCCCACAAATTAAGACATAATTTTGCTACTAACTACTGCATTGACCAATATGAAAAACATGGTTTTGTTGGTATTTATAAACTTATGATTTTAATGGGTCATGAGGATGTAAAGACAACAAATAGATACTTACATATTGCAAATCAGATAATCGTATCACGTGAAAGCGTGTCACACATTGACAAGATTTTTCAAGAATTACAAGGGGTTTCGTGATTTTGGCGCAAAAAAAAGCACCGACCCCATAGCCTATGCTATAAAATCGATACTTCGTAATGCGCCACCAGGGGTTCGAACCCTGGACACCCTGATTAAGAGTCAGGTGCTCTGCCAGCTGAGCTAGTGGCGCATGTCTTTCAGCGACGAATGTTATTATATAATACTTTTTTTAGAAATGCAACTATTTTTTTATAAATTATTTCGTATTTTGTCGAGTACTGTTTTTATATTTTTAATTTTATATTTTTCAAAGGGACAGTCCTTGCGAACCGTCCCTCCTCATTAATCAATAATTCCAAATTCTTTGTAAAATTTCTTTCTGGCTTCTTTATCAACAGAAGCCTTTTTTACATCTTCTATTCTATTATTTTGCAATAAAAGATTTATAAGTTTTCCTAGTCTTGCCTCACCCAGATTTACAAGATGTTCTGCTACTGTATCCATAGTATTGTACTCTCCTTTCTCCTTCTCTGCCAGAATTTCTTCATAACGCTCATCCCCCGTCATAGCAGATAATAATTTTAATACTTCATCCACATGTTTAATTTCTGTTTTGTCATCTGATACATAATCTTTATTCTTTCTCTTGTGTACAAAGAAATTTGCTACAATTTTAAAATCGCTTTTAAATCTTGCAATCTCTTCTTCCGTCAACCATGCAATATTAAAAACTGTGATTTTATAGTCATTAACATACTCTCCCAAACCCTCCGGAATGTATATCACATCCTTTAAATGCGTTGGTTTATCCCACATCTTATCTGTACCAAAATATAAAACAATTGTCAATACTGCAACTGGTCTTTTTCTTTTCTTCTGCAATTGACTGCGATAAGAGGCACCATCATAACCTAATATACGAAGCGGCATATATTTCTCCGGTAAAGTTTGATTTTCCATGCCATATATGGCAAATTCAATATCACGCTCTTTCCAGAGTTTGACGATATCCCTTTCCTGTTCATGCAGTTTATTTTTCCTGCCTTTATACACAGATCTTGTACTTATATTTTCTAAGGACTCTGGTGTTACCTTCTGTTCTCCTTTAAATACCAGACCATTTATGATGTCTGCAAATACATCATTATAATCTGCAAGTATTTTTTCTGTTGTATCTTTCTCGCCCAAACCTTCCTCTCTTTCTTTGCGAAGTTTCCGGAAAGCCCTCAATATCTGTATCTAACAATTTTTTAGGATTTCATGCCGATCTGGCAGAAATAACTCGTACTATAACACTTATTTGAAAAAAAGATTTTGCTATCTGCAATATTGAATGTAACTGATGTATACACAATTGTCAAGAAATCCTTTTCTAATATTTCCTATTTCACTATTTTATGGTATTTTATAACTAATGTGTGCCCGGCTTGATTTTATATCAAAATAAATACGGCACCATTTTATAAGGAGGTTTCACATGCGTGTTGAAGAACGATTATTAAAATATGTCTCTTACTGGACAACTTCTGACGAGGAATGCCGACAGATTCCATCTTCGGAAAGACAGTTTGAGTTAGGAAAAGTGTTAGAACAGGAATTGCGCGATCTCGGTTTAGAGAAAGTCACTTTAACCGATCACTGCTATGTTTACGGACTGCTGCCGGCAACGAAAGGATATGCTGACAAGCCTGCTGTCGGTTTTATTTCCCATATGGACACTGCTCCTGATTTTTCTGGAAAAGATGTCAAACCACAGATCATTCCGGATTATGACGGCAATGATGTTCTTTTAAAAGGAAGCGGCGCTTATCTGAAAATATCCGATTTCCCTACACTTAAAACATTAAAAGGACGCACACTGATCACTACAGATGGAACAACCCTGCTCGGCGCTGACGATAAAGCCGGGGTTTCCGAGATCATGACGGCAGTGGAACAGATCATCACAGAAAAAATACCTCACGGCGACATCTGGATCGGCTTCACACCGGACGAAGAAGTCGGAAGCGGTGCTGATTTATTTGACCTTGACTATTTTAAAGCCAAATTTGCCTACACCGTTGACGGCGACTACGAGGGCGAAGTTGCCTATGAAAACTTCAATGCTGCAAGTGCTTCTTTTGAGATCACTGGCGTCAATGTCCACCCTGGAGAGGCAAAAGATATTATGATCAACGCTGCCCTTGTCGGCTGTGAGATTGCATCTCTTCTCCCTGAAAATGAGACTCCTGCCCACACCGAAGGCAGAGAGGGATTTTATCATCTGACTGATTTTAGCGGAGACATCGCCCACGCCAAAGTGAATTATATCGTGCGCGACCATGACAAAGCCACTTTTGAAAAACGTCTTGATACACTGCGTGGCATTGAGAAAAAAATGAATGAAAAATATCACGCAGACACTGTAAAATTGAACATTCAGCATTCCTATAGCAATATGCTGGAAGTCATTGAAAAGAATGAATATGTCGTTGCAATTGCAAAAAAAGCAATCAAAAACGTTGGTCTGGAACCGGTCTCCCGCCCAGTCCGCGGTGGTACAGACGGCGCCAGATTAAGTTTTATGGGACTTCCTTGTCCGAACCTCGGAACCGGCGGCTATGGTTTCCACGGACCGTTTGAACATATCAGTGTAGAAGGTATGGATACCGCTGTTTCGGTTATCAAAGAAATCGTAAAAATCACTGCCGAATAATGATCCGAAGCGTTTTTCCTGTTGCACAAAAAATCTGCCATACAAAAATTGCATTTGTATGACAGATTTTTTATTGTCTTAAATATCATTTTTTTACTTTACACCGAAGTCTTTCTTCTATTATAAGTTTGCAATCAATGCTGCGATCTCATCCGGTGTCATAACCTTATTCGGATCTGACAGATCAGGCATTGCCGGCTCATCATCTACAACAGTTTCATCTTCCAATGGAATCTTCTCGACCGGAACATTATCATCCGAATCCGTCAAAGTATCTACCATTATATCATCATACTTGGATAAATCTTCCCCCGGAGAAGAAACTTCTTCTTTACCAATTGATGTTTCCGCCATATCAGATGGAACTTCCTCGATCGGTGTCTCCTCCATCATGGACGGTTCTTCTTCGATCGGTGTCTCCTCCATCACGGACGGTTCTTCTTCGATCGGTGTCTCCTCCATCACGGACGGTTCTTCTTCGACCGGTGTTTCCTCCATATCAGATGGAACTTCTTCGATTGGTGTCTCTTCCATCACAGTTGCTTCTCCAGCAGCCGATGGGATCTCCTCAACTGCGGCTTCCTGAACCTGTGGTTCTTCTTTTTCAATTTTATTCTCTTCTGCCAAGATACGTTCCTCGGTAAAAAAGTTCTGTTTTGCAGACTCTGCTGCTATCTTTGCATCAACTCCGATCGTATTCAATGTATTCTGCAAAACTTCCAGCTGCTGTAATATTTTATTCTGATTGTCTAAAATATTCTGTGCATATGCGCTGTCATTTTTATTAGTTTCCGGTGCCGGATGTGAAACATTGTCTGATAAAACAGCCTCTAACATCGAAATCTTTTCCATGATGTGGTCATTGGAATTCATCAGTGCATCTGCATTCTCTTTACTTCTTCCAATGGAAACCTTTGCTACTGCTTTCTGTGCGTGGATAATATCCTCCACATTTGCTTTCCGGGACTGGTTTCCTTTTTCAATGAGTTCATACAGATCATCAAATGTTTTCCTCAATAAAAGATAAGACGCTTTTTCTGATTTAAAAATACTATCATACTGTTCTTCTTTGCGATTCTTTTCTGCCATCAGATAAATTGAAATGGAATCTACCAAAAAATAGATTGCAACCAGAAACAATGCTGTAATGATCGCCAGAATAATAAATTTCTGAGGCATATTAATCATTGCATATAAATCTGCAACCAGTAAAACTACCGCAATTAACAATGTAATATTTATGCGGAACCTGACATTTTTTTCGCTGTTCTTATCCATAAGAGCTACCTCCCACTATTGCGTCCTCCTTGACGCTCTCTGTGGCTATTTTACCATAACTTACACGAGATAGCTATATGCGAAAACAACAATCTTCAACAGAATACGACCAAAATTTCTTTTTATAATAAAATAAGCTGTCCGATCAGCTCTGCTCCTTTATAAAGATCGTCGACGGTTGTGTATTCACGTGTCGAATGTGCATTATACATTCCATTCGATAAAACAAGCCCTTCGATTCCGTTTTTTGCAAAACTGTTGTTATCACTTCCGCCGAACGTACCTGTAAGTTCACCGGAAAATCCTAAGATTTCACAGGCTTTTTGAAAATCGGTCACTGACTTGCTCTCAAGTGGTGTCTCATAGGCAATCAGATGGATCTGGCTTGTCACCTCCGCCGTGGCATTGATCTTCTGCGCCTCCTCTGTGAAAATCCGTTCCGTCATGCGCACTGTCTCCAACGCTTTCCCATGATCGTAACTTCTGATCTCTCCGGTCAGCACACAGCAGTCCGGCACAATGTTTGTCGCTGTTCCACCCTGAATCGTTCCGATATTAAATGTCGTCTCTTCATCCACATGCCCCATGCAGAGGCGGCTGACCGCATTGGCGGCTGCAAAAATCGCATGGATCCCGTTTTCCGGTTCAAATCCGGCGTGAGCAGCTTTTCCTTTTATCTCAGCTCTCACAGAAATGATAGACGGCGCACGTCTTGCAGCGGTTCCCACCGCCCCGGACAGATCAAGCACATACGCCTGTTTTGCGGTTACTTTCGAATAGTCAAAAACATCCGAACCTTTGACATATAATTCCTCACCAATTGTAAACAGGATTTCAATTTTTTTATGAGGTTTTCCACTGTCAAGAACAAGTTGTACACCATAGAGGATTTCCAGAATACCACTGATGTCATCTGCACCAAGCACAGTATCCCCGGCAGAATGTATTGTTCCGTCTTTTTCCAAAACAGATTTTTTGCCGCTTCCAGGTTCTACAACATCCATATGTGCGCAAAAAATAACCGGATCTCCGGGCAATGTTCCGTCTAATACGGCATACAGATTTCCGGTATCACCACCGTAATGCGAACCTGCGTCATCTTCTTCTACTGAAAATCCCATTTTCTGTAGCCGCTCAATGAGCCAGTCTGCGGTCTTCCGCTCATGAAAACTGATGGAATCAAAGGATACCAGTTGTTTAAAATCTTCTATGATGTTCTGTTTCCATGCCATGATGAGGTACCTCTTTCTAATTTATTTAATCTACATTTAATTTACTCTGCAGTGCACGCCAGAAAAATCTACAATCTAATCCGCAGTGCACGCCTGGAAAATCTGCGATTTTCCAGGCTGTCAGGCATTCGCCCTCTTCATAATATAAGGAATAAATTATTGCCTGCAAGCAGTCAAATTTATTCCTCACATTATGAACACTGCTCATTATATTACATATTCCGGTTCATTCAGCAGCTGCATTTTTCTCAGGAATTCTTTTGTCCGTTCATTCTGTGGATTGGTAAATACTTCCTTCGGCGTTCCATACTCCACGACATGACCGCCATCTAAAAATATCACTTTATTGGCAACATGCCTTACAAAGTTCATTTCGTGAGATACTAAGAGCATCGTATGTCCTTCTGCCGCAACATTTTTGATTGTCTCAAGTACTTCACCAACAAGCTCCGGGTCTAAGGCTGAAGTCGGCTCGTCGAGCAGGAGTAATTCCGGTTTTAGGGCAAGTGCTCTGGCAATTGCGACACGCTGCTGCTGTCCTCCGGACAAATGTTTTGGATAATGATTTGCCCATGATGCCATTCCAACACGCTCTAATTCTTTTAAAGCAATTGCTTTTGCATCCGCTTTGCTCTTTTTCTGAACAACCATAAGACCTTCCATAACATTTTCCAACGCTGTCTTTTTCTCAAACAGATAAAATCTCTGGAACACCATGCCCGTGCTCTTACGGAATTCCAGGCTGTCTTTGTGTTTCTTGGAAAGATCGACCGTTTTTCCACCAAAAACAGCCTCCCCCTCCTCCGGGATCTCCAACTGGTTGATACATCTTAATAAGGTTGATTTTCCTGTACCGGAAGGACCGATAATTCCGACAACATCGCCTTTTTCAATTTTTAAATTAATATGGTCTAATACTTTATTCTCATGAAAACTTTTGGAAAGGTTTTTGATCTCTAACATTTTTATACCCCTCTCTCATCCTCGGATATCTCTACTTTTGCCACCTGATCCGGAATCTGCATTTTCTTCTCAATCAGCCTGATTCCCTGCTCGATCACAAATGTGATCACCCAATAAATGATCGCAAGTGAAACATATACTTCAAAATAACGGTAAGTTCTTCCACCAATGATTTTTCCCTGTGCTGTCATCTCAACGACTGCACAGACAAACGCAAGGGACGTTCCCTTTATCAGTCCAATAAAGGAATTTCCAAGTCCCGGGAGCGCCACGCTTAGCATTTCCGGAAAAATGATTCGGCGAAACGTCTGGAAATATGTCATTCCGATCGCACTTGCAGCCTCGATCTGTCCGACATTGACAGATGCCAAAGCTCCCCGGAAAATCTCTGCGATATACGCTGATTCATTGATAGAAAGTGCGATGATCGCATACACAAAACTGTTAAGGAAACAATCGGAGTTGGTGTAAACGAAAAAGCAGCCTTGAGTTCTGATAAAAACTGCCCTTTCGTTTACATCAATTTCGATTTTACCTTGGTGAACAAAGTCGCGTCCCTTTAGCCGATAGCTATGGGGATTCAATCGTTGCTCTTTTCCTTAAGTTTATCATACCGGATGTTTTGGTAAAAGTTTTTTTATTCAAGAAATCAATTTCAGGCATGACAAACAAACCTCCTATGCGGAAGTCATTTATTCTATGCAATTGTAGATTTTAACATCTCATATGTGCACGAAAAGAAGAACTGTATTTATCTTTGCGGGGTGATACCATATTCCCTCCGCAAGAAGAACATTTGCATACATCGATGTTATACAAAACCTTTATCATTTCTACTGCATTTAGATTTTTTAATGTAGAAATGTATTTCTTACATCCAAGCAGGTTTCTGCAGTGAGTTATCTTTTTTCTCTTGTTTCTACATGATAGCAGACCATAGTGCCGGATTCTGACAAATCGTTTGGGAGGAACATGCATCATGAATCGACGGATGAATTCTTCTCCTGAAATTGTTTTCTCTTTCCAGCAGCCTTCGTTTTTATAGTCTTTTACTACATATGTAACTGTCGTATCTGTCATGGATTTGATTCGATGATTACTGATTGCTATCCTGTGGGTATATTTTCCAAGATAATTGATAACCGACTGTGCACCATTGAAAGTTTCTTTACAGTAAGTGACCCAGTTCTTTTCATAACACTTATCAAGAAGTTCTTTAAAACGATAGCTGTTCTGATATTTCTCTGCTGTACCATGAAATTTAAGCTTAGAATCATTCCACAGGCTTTTTAACTCATCCAGATATTTTCCACGGAACACCTTTGAGATGACACCATATGGGAGAAAAAAATTTCCACCTGTTTCTTTCCATTTATTTTCATCATCAAGCCCACCTCCAAGAACAATGGTATGAATATGAGGATGATAATTCATTGCAGAACCCCAGGTATGAAGAATGCAGATATACCCTATATCAGCTCCCAGGTACTTTGCATCTTTTGACAATTCATTCAATGTGGCTGAAGCAGCATGATACAGTGCATCATATAACAGCTTCTGGTTGCTGTAAATAATGGAATTCAATTCCTCAGGAACTGTGAATACTACATGATAATAGGGTGCATCCAATACGTTCTCTTTTTGTGCATCAATCCATTTCTCTTTCGGAAACTCCTGGCACATGGGACAGCATCTGCTTCTGCAGGAGTTGTTGTGAACACTGATACATCCGCAGTCCTCACAAACACTGATGTTTACACCAAAAACTCCTGTTTTACAGTTTCTGATGTGATAAGCCGTTTTTCTGTGATGAGCAGGAGGGTTACTCCTCTTTTCATAAGAAGGATAGAACCGTTCAAATACATCCTGTATCGTACATGATTTATCCATAATCATTCACCACCCATCTCATCAAATGGGCTTTTAATACCAAGCAGAGTTTTATTGCTTACATGCAGATAAATTTCTGTTGATTTTGGATCACGATGTCCCAAAAGAGCCTGAATGTATTTTATATCGCAGCCTGACTCAAACAGATGACTTGCAAAACTATGACGCAAACAATGTGTGGAGACATGTTTCTGAATGCCTGCTCTTTCGGCGCTTTCACGAAAAAACTGAATGACACTATCTTTTGTAAGATAATCCCCTGTCCATGAACTTGGGAACAGAATCCCCCTTGGTCTGCCACATTGAAACCAGTATTCTGTCAATATTTCGAGCGTCCGGTCTGCAAGCAAAGTATAACGATCAGAGCGACTTTTCCCATCACGGATGTGTATGGTTTTGTTCGTGCGTGAAATATCATCATAATGAAGATGTGTGACTTCTGAAACACGAAGTCCGCCTGAATACATAGTAGCAATCATAGCTTTGTGCTTCAAATTTGGCGTAGCATCAAGAATAGCTGATATTTCTGCTTTTGTAAGCACCGTTGGTAACTTTCTGTCCCTTTTCATACGAGGTATGTCATCATCATCCCAATTCTTCTTCAATATTTTTTTGTAAAAGAAGCGGATTCCTGAATGGTAGTGATTGTATGTTTCTGGTGAAATCCCGGAAAGTTTCTTTTCAGTTAGGAATATATCAACATCGTCAGTTGTTAATGCATCTATATCCTTGGCTGTGTGGTTCAAAAAATGAGCAACACTGGTACAGTATGCATGAATCGTGGAATCCTTGAGATTCCGTTTATTCGCAGCAGATTGAATCTGATTAAAAATTTCTTCGTACATAATAAAATCCTCCATGTAAAATCAGTAGTTAATGAAAAACCCTGCTTACATGGAGGTGCATTAGCATAATAAAACCGCTTGTCAGAAAAGCGGTCAAATGGTATTCTTTTCATAGGCAGTGGTGTCTTTCTTTATTGAATTGTTTTGTGTGGTAACTTTACAATATCAAATACTGGTAAGAGTTGCCATTGCCTATTTTATTATTGAGAAAAAGAAAGCTGCGCCACAGCCTTGGCAGGCCATCGCGCAGTGATTTTGTTCAACGTGAAGTTATTAGTGCTTATCTTTTAGAAAACAGCCAGCTACAGCGACGCCAAATCCAAGAAAACCTAGGACATATCCAAAGAAATTATTTGTTGTCACAGCAATTCCTAAAAGTATTGTTGCAATCCCCAATAACTCAATCTTAATTCCTTTCATAGCAAATACCTCCGTTACAAACTTGAACTTATTCTTCGAATTTTTTATGACACTTTGGACATTCTTTAGGGATCGGCCTATAACCAACAAGTGAGCAACCGCAATAAGGACATTTCATCATGGTGAGATGATATACAATACCACCAATAACAACCATTGCACCGATCAGCAGGCATAGGTTTACTCTGTACTCCTTTGCCGTCATTGCTCCTATTACTGCGAGCAATATCCCTATCATCAAAATGATCCAAGAAATGGCAGCCTGCTTTTGTGGGCTATTGTTTTTCATATAATCACACCCCCTCTACAGTCGAGTAGACTTACACCTCACAATGTAAGCCCCTCACAGAACCGTACGTGCGGCTTTCCCGCATACGGCTCTTCATAATAATATTTACATTCTCAAAACAAGCTGACATAAATCTTTGGCATTGCCAATGGATAATATTTCAGCATTTCAATGAATCCTTCTCTTGTATAACTCTTTCTGTCACTTCGTCTATTCAGCACCTTAAACAGAAGTTCTCTCACTTGTTGTTTGTAGTTTGAAATCATTCTGCCATTAAAACTTATGCCATAGTACCTATAATGACCTCTTAGTTTCAGATTTAGCATACCCATTAGTTTCTTTAGCGGTTGGTCTCTATTCGCATATAACCATACCTTGATATCTCGAATTTTCTGTCTGAATTTCTTAGAGCTTGTCTTCGGCATTATATATGGCATGCCTTTGCGTGAACGCCCACAATAGAATGTGAATCCCAGAAAATCAAATGTTTGTAATCTGATACACTCACCGCTCTTTTGCTTTGCCCTTGCAATATAAGCACCGCTTTGTAAGAGACGACTTTTACTATCTTCTAATTGCAAACCGAACTTTTCCATTCGTTCTTTAAGAAGCTTGTAGTAATTTTCTGATTCCCATTTGTATTGAAATCCTGCAACAAAATCATCTGCATATACAATTAGAAAGTTATCTCCCTTGCATTCTTTGGTAATAATAAACTTATACCATAGTGTCAATACATTGTGCATATATATGTTT
>SKFA01002045.1_pt1 | contig 10636 bp, 6 predicted proteins | sample 4820291 | NCBI WGS metagenome assembly SKFA01 (sample SAMN11008795, study PRJNA524170) | human gut metagenome | isolation source: fecal sample from pouch patient p30 | place: Israel: Tel-Aviv | reverse complement strand
GCAGATAGGAATTTGCTCACACCTGAATCATCTTCGCACGGTCTGTGCAGTAAATGCACAGACCTGATTAAAAATGTCGTTCCTGCCTTCTAAGAACCGGCGGTTTCCCAGGTTTTCTTTTGCTCTTGTCAACTTTCCGTAATTTAATTCACGTATCTAAGAGTTTCGTAATTATCTATTACGTTACATAGATAATATAAGATTTTATGAAATCATATGTTTGCAAACTCGTGAAAATGTTAGAAAAATGATGTAATGTAATTATATAACATGAATTTTATTACATTTACATGAATTTGTAAACACACGAAGAAAAAGAAAAAGGTACAATAACAGCAAGTAAGGAGGTCAGACACAATGAAGTATTATTGTAATCCTATCAATGTAAATTATAGATATCAGTTTAATGCAGATCCGAGGAGCACCGGAATCCAGATTGACAGGGAAGCGGCAGATCCATCGATGATCTGTTTTAAAGGAAAATATTATATTTTTGCATCAATGAACCTGAGTGTGTGGGTATCGGATGATCTGGTAAACTGGGAAATACACAGACTGCCGGATAATCTTCCGCTGTATGATTATGCACCGGATGCCAGAGTGAATGGAGACTATGTTTATTTCTGTGCATCGAAAAAAGGTGAAATCTGTAATTATTACCGGACAAAGGATATTATAAATGGATCTTATGAGGAGATAGAAGGAACTTTTGATTTCTGGGATCCAAATCTGTTTTTTGACGAGGATGGCAGGGTATATTTTTACTGGGGATGCTCCAATGAAACACCGGTCTGGGGTGTGGAGTTAGATCCGGCAACCATGAAGCCGCTTGGAGAGAGAAAGCCGCTTATCTATGGAAATCCTTTCACCAGAGGATATGAGAGGATGGGGGTTGACAATAGTATTTTCCCGAACCCCGAAGAAGTGGTAGAGCAACAGTTTCAGGGCTTTTTAAAAATGCAGCATATGACAGAAGATATGCTCCCGAAGGAAATGATTCCACTTGTAAAAGGAATGTTTACAAAGAAACCTTTTATAGAAGGACCATGGATGGATAAATATCATGGGAAGTACTATTTACAGTATGCCTGTCCCGGAGCAGAATATAATGTATATGCTGATGGTGTTTATGTTTCAGATTCACCGCTTGGACCATTTGTGCTGGCAGAGAATAACCCATATTCCTATCATCCGGGTGGATATATGCCGGGAGCAGGACATGGTTCTACGATGTGGGATAGAAATGGAAATCTCTGGCATGCTTCTACGATGAGAATCAGTGTGAACCATCAGTTTGAACGCCGTGTTGGTATCTGGCGCGCCGGTTTTGATGAGGATGGTGAACTGTTTTGCAATCAGCGGTATGGTGACTGGCCGGTTGCAGTGGAAGAAGAGAACACAGATGCATGGGTAAATCCACAATGGTATCTGCTGAGTTATAAAAAATCTGTCAGAGCTTCTTCTTATGAAAAAGGAAAAGAACCGGAACTTGCAGTTGACGAGGATGCAACGACATGGTGGCAGTCACAGACGAAAGATGGCTGGTTACAACTGGATCTTGGAAAAGTGTATGATGTCCGGGCAGTTCAGATTAATTTTGCAGATGATAAAATTGATATTCCGGTACCGGGAGAAATTAAGGGTACAAAAACCCAGCCACGTTATATTGAAGAAAAGGATTATGTGACAAGATGGAAGTTAGAGGGATCCATGGACGGAATTACTTATGAAGTGCTGGAAGATAAGTCCGGTGCAGTGACCGATCTGCCACATGATTTTATTGTGAAAGAACAGGGAATCAAAGTCCGTTATATAAAACTTACAATCTATGAAGTTCCATATCAGCAGAAACCGTGTATTTCCGGTCTGCGTGTATTTGGAACAGGAGATGGAGAAAAACCGCAAAATGCAGAGTTTACAGTAGCGAGAAGCGAAAATGGACTGGACATGACAGTGTCAGCCAAAGCGGAGCAGGCAACTGGATACAATATTTTATGGGGACATAAAAAGGATAAACTGTATCACAGTTATCTGGTATATGGAGAGGAACTCAAAGAGAAAAGAATTGGAGCACTGATCAAAGACAAAAATTATTACGTGCGGGTAGATACTTTTAATGAGAATGGAATTACAGAGGGTAATACAGTAAAAATGGTGTAGAGGTACACGAGTGATAATGCATGGAGGAAAAAATAATGTTTGGAAAGAAAAAACAACAGATAACAGAGACAAATGGCTTTACATACCGGAGGGCGAAAACGTGGCAGATTGCACTTGCGTCCTGTAGTTCGGGAATTGGAATGAGCTTTTATGTATTGCTTGGACTCGCAAGTTATGTTGCAAATGCAGGATATGGAATTGCAACTGCAGTGGTAGGGTTAATTCTTACTGCAACAAGAATTTTAGATGGTGTGACGGATCCAATCATCGCAATTATCATTGATAAAATGAATACAAAATTTGGAAAAATCAGGATTTTAACAGCACTCGGCTGGGCAATTGAGTCACTGGCAGTTCTTATGATGTACTGTTGGGCAAGTGGAAAAGGACATGGAATTGTATTGTTTGTTGTTTTATATTGTGTCTATATTATTGGATATACACTCTGCAACGTAACAGCACAGATTGTTCCTGCAATGCTTACAAATGACCCGAAGCAGAGACCAATGGTAGGTGTCTGGAGCACTGCCTATAATTATCTTGTACCTATGATTTTAAATATTGTAATTACTGTTATGTTACTTCCACAGTATGGAAATGTATATTCCGTTGAAATGCTTGCAGCAGCATGTAAAGTCTGTGTTGCAGTTTCAGCAGCCGGACTGATTTTATGCTGCATCGGTGTTACGGACATTGACAAGCCGGAGAACTTTAAGGGTGTGAGTACCACAAAGAAAAATGAACCGGTCAAATTTAAAGATATGGTGGAATTAGTGAAATCCAACCGTGCATTACAGTCCTTTATCGTAGCGGCAAGTTCCGATAAGATCGCAAGCCAGACAGCAAGTCAGGCAGTGGTCACAACGATGTTATTTGGTATTATTATCGGCAATATGCAGCTTGGAACAATCCTCAGTGTGATCGGAATGCTGCCGTCTATCGTGTTTGCATTTATTGGTGCAAAATATGCCGGAAAGCACGGAAACAAAGAATCAATGGTGACATGGACTTATGTATGCATGACAGTGACAGCTATACTTGTCGTATTATTTATACTGATCGATCCGACGCTGATCGCGACAGCAGCGCCGATGATGATCGCGTATGTCGTACTTACTTTAATCTTAAATGGAGCTAAAATGTGCGTTACGATGTCAAGCAATGCCATGATGGCAGATATTATTGACTATGAATTAGACAGAAGCGGTAAATTCATACCGGCAGCAGTGACAGGAACTTACAGTTTTATCGACAAACTGGTATCTTCTTTCAGCGCGGCAATCGCAACCGGACTGGTAGCACTGATCGGATACAAAACGACGATGCCACAGCCGTCTGATCCGTCCACACCGGCAATTTTCTGGATGACGATGAGCCTTTACTTTGGACTTCCATTGATCGGCTGGGTATGTACCCTCTGCGCAATGAGAAAAACACCGCTCTCAAAAGAAAAAATGGAAGAAGTACAGAAGAGCATTCATGAGAAAAAACAGGCAGAAGTGGAAAAAGTGATTGATGAGATGAAATAAGCAGAGAATAAAAAAGTCTGAACATAGACAGGAAATACAGGAGGATTGACAAAAATGAGACAGACGACAGTATTGGATAAAAACTGGATTTTTTATAAAAACCCGGACAGTGGGGAAGGAGAAAACGTAACGCTTCCTCACACCTGGAACGCAGTGGACGGGCAGGACGGTGGAAACGATTACTACCGTGGAACCTGTAAATATGCCTGCACATTTGAAAAACCAGAGATGGAACAAAACGGAAAGGCTTATCTGGAGTTTGACGGAGCAGCCATGACGGCAGATGTGTTTGTAAATGGAGCAGAGCTTTTCCATCATGAAGGCGGATATTCCAGATTCCGTGTGGATGTTACAGAACATTTAAAAGAACAGAATCAGTTGGAAGTACTCGTTGATAATTCCGACAACACAAAAGTCTATCCGCAGAAGGCTGATTTCACATTTTACGGCGGACTATACCGCATGGTGAAGCTGGTGACAGTGCCGGAAAACCATTTTTGCATGGAGTATGCAGGAAGTAACGGTATTAAGGTGACACCGGAAGTGACGATTTTAGACGCCGGAGCAAAAAAGGCAGACGCAGAAGTGACCGTGGAACTCTGGATAGAGGGAAAATCTGCTGACGTTATGGTGACGGTGGGAGGTGAGAAAAAGAGTGTTCCTGTAGAGCATGGATATGCAAAAGCAGTGTTTGATCTTACCGATGTACATCTCTGGGATGGCGTGGATGATCCGTATTTATATACGGCAAAAGCGGAACTGTCTGATGGAGACAGCGTGGAGACAACCTTTGGATGCAGAAGTTTTTCCATTGATCCGCAGAAAGGATTTTTCTTAAATGGAAGGTCTTATCCGCTTCGCGGTGTGAGCCGTCATCAGGACCGCGCCGGAGCAGGCAATGCGCTGACAAATGAGATGCACCGTGAGGATATGGAGATCATAAAAGAGCTTGGAGCGAATACCATCCGTCTTGCACATTATCAGCATGCGCAGGAATTTTATGATCTGTGTGATGAAAACGGTATGATCGTATGGGCAGAAATTCCGTACATTACGATGCACATGTCAGATGGAACAGAGAATACATTAAGCCAGATGAGGGAGCTGGTCGTTCAGAATTACAATCATCCATCCATCGTCTGCTGGGGACTTTCCAATGAGATCACTGCAGCAAGTGCCGTAAATGAGGAATTATTGGAAAATCACAGAAAATTAAATGATCTGTGCCATGCACTGGATATGACAAGACCAACGGTTATGGCAGACGTGTTTATGCTGGAGACGGACAGCCCAATGTTGGAGATCCCGGATATGAACAGCTATAATCTGTATTTTGGCTGGTATCTGGGAGAGTTAGAACAGAATGACAGTTTCTTTGACGCGTATCATAATACATACCCGGATCGTGTGATCGGACTTTCAGAGTATGGCGCAGACGCCAATCCGGCTTACCACAGTGCAAATCCGGAACGGGGCGATTACACAGAGGAATATCAGTGTATTTACCATGAGCATATGGCAAAAATGATCGGGGAACGCCCGTATCTGTGGGCAACACATGTCTGGAATCTGTTTGATTTTGCGGCAGACGGAAGAGATGAGGGTGGAAAACACGGCGTGAACCAGAAAGGTCTTGTGACCATCGACCGTAAGCTGAAAAAAGATGCCTTTTATCTGTATAAAGCATATTGGAGCAAAACTCCATTTGTCCATGTATGCGGCAGACGTTATGTGGACCGCACCGAAGATGTGACGGAGATCAAGGTTTATTCCAATGAGCAGAGCGTCACACTCTTTGTGGACGGTGTGGAGAGAGAGACAGCAGAGGGCTCTAAAGTATTTAAATTTGAAGTCCCGATCACAGGAACACACAAGATCAGGGCAGTGTCCGGTGCCTGTGAAGATGAGATCACCGTGAAAAAAGTAGAAAAATCAAATCCGGATTATATATTCAACAAACAGGGAGATGTTGTCAACTGGTTTGACCGGGATGATTTTAAGGCAGACCATTATTCAATCTCGGATACGCTCGGCGAGCTTGCACAGAACGAGATGGCAAATGCAATCGTACAGCGTCTGATGGCGCAGGCATCAGCAAGCCGTGGCGATGTGGCAGAAAGTGTGAAAGATAACCCGGCGTTGCAGCGCATGATGCAGCGGATGACATTAGTCAGCCTTTTAAAACAGGCAGGTGACGCAGTGAGCGAGGAACAGATGAAAGCGCTCAACGACGCATTACAGAAAATCCCGAAAAATCAGGCATAGGAAAGGGATGGTTACGAACATGACAAAAGCAATACAGCAGATTATGCTTGGAACTGTGACAAAGAATGAAAAACAGGCGGCAGAATCTTTAAAGAGGATCAAAGCGGCCGGATATGACGGCATTGAACTGAATGGGTTTATGATAAAACCAACCTCTTTTCTGGTCAGAATGCTCACAAAAGCGGCTGGCATGCCGGTCGGAAAAGGCGGAAATTATGACTGGAATGCCCTTGTGAGAGAGGCAGGACTTGCCGTGACAAGCATCCATGAGGATCTTGGCACGATAAAAAGAGAGCCGGAGAACGTTATCAGGGAGGCTGAAAAATTTGGCACAAAATATGTAGTCATCACCGGAATGTACCGTTTTGATTATTCGGATAAAAATGCAGTACTTGGCTTGTGTCAGGACTTAAATGCTTCCGGAAAAATTTTAAAAGAGGCGGGCGTGGGGCTTTTATATCATAACCACAACTGTGAATTTTTGAAAGTTGAACCGGGAAAAACGGCATATGATCTGATCCTCTCTGAGACGGATGCTTCGTGTGTGAATTTTGAACTGGATTCCTACTGGCCAACAGAAGCAGGCGTAAATGCACTGGAACTGATGAGAAAGCTTGACACAAGAATGAAGCTTTACCATATCAATGACCGTGGAACAAGATGGTCAAAACCTGCCATGACACCAATCTTAAAATCGGACAGCATGGAACTTGGCTATGGAAACATGAATCTTTTTTCGCTGATTATGCAGGCACAAAAAGTGAATGTGGATGCAGTGATCTTAGAAAGCCACAAAAACTGGGTGGACAATTCTCCGTTAAAGTCCATGGAGTTAAGTGCAGAATTTATGAATCAGTACGTTTGTTAGAGCATAGCTGGAAGGGAGAAAACGCAGGGAATGGAAAAACTGAAAATGCATTTTATCACCTCAGACCGTGAGTACCGCGAGGGAGAGGTCTTTGTATATGAACAGAAATTTATCGTGAAAGATGTGAAGAAAGCAGTGTTCACAGCAACCGCACTCGGAGTATATGAGGCAGAGATCAATGGCGTCAAAATCGGAAAACAGATGTTTGCACCAGGATATTCCTACTATCCGAGGCGTGTGCTTTACCAGACTCATGAGGTGAGCGCACTGCTTCGTGAGGGTGAGAACACATTGCGGGTTTATCTTGGACAGGGCTGGTATTGCGGCCGTTTCCTCTGTGAGAACAAGACACAGATTTACGGGGAAAAACCTGCGGTATCGTGGATTTTAAACATCGAAGATGCGGGTGGCGTCCGGGACATTGTATCCGGCGAGCAGACGGACGAACTGGAATCTCCTTACGAATACGCCGGGGAGTATGACGGTGAGATTTATTTTGCGGATGGAAGAAATCAGGTGATCGGACATCCGGTATCTTTCAAAAACGAACTGGATTTTGCGTTGGAGCCGACGCTGACCGAAGTTACGTTACAGGAAGAGATGGAGGTAAAAGAGGCAAAGCAGACAGGAAGTGTAACGATTCTTGACTTTGGACAGAACTTTGCCGGAATTGTTGAAATTGATCCTTCTTTTCTTACAAATGAGACAATTACAATCCGCCACGGAGAGATTTTAAATGCAGATGGAAGTCTTTACACTGCCAATCTGCGGAAAGCAAAGGCAACGATTATTTATCATGCCGGAGCGGAAAAGAAAAAATACCGTCCCCGTTTTACCTATATGGGATTTCGCTATATGGAACTTTCCGGCGCAGATTATCGGCCGGGCATGATCAAAGCGTATGCGCTGCACACGGATATGAAGCGCACCGGATACTTTTCGTGTGAGAATCCAATGGTTCAGAAGTTATATGAGAATCAGGTCTGGGGACAGAAATCCAACTATGTGGAAGTGCCGACCGACTGTCCGCAGCGGGATGAACGTATGGGCTATACCGGGGATGGTCAGGTGTTTGCACGGACCGGAGCATACAATTTTGACACCAATGATTTCTGGAAAAACTTTTTGCGAGATCTGGAGCTGGGACAGCTTGACAACACGGAAGGGTATGTGTGTGCCACTGTGCCGCAGACCGGACCTGCCGGAATTGGTTTTATCAGCATGTTAGGCTGGGGAAATGCGGTCACAATTTTACCGGAAATGCTCTATCAGCAGTTTGGAGACGAGGAAGCACTGCCACGCCAGTACGAGAGCATGAAACTTTTTGTGGAGGCGGAAATCCGGAAAATGGGAAAGAAAAATCTCTGGATCGGACCGTCTTTAGGAGACTGGCTTGCAATGGGAAAAGGGATTGCATGGCAGGCAATGCACAACAATCCGGTATCGAATGCCTTCATCGTACATGATCTGAAGGTCATCAGCGAGACGGCAGAGCGTCTTGGAAAAAAAGCTGATGCAGACAGATACCGCAGGCAGATGGAAACCACAACAGAAGCATATATCCGGAAATTCGTGAGCAAAAAGGGAATCGTGGCAAAAGACTATCAGTCCGCCTACATTATGGCTTTAAAATTTGTACTGCCGGAGGGAGAACTGCGGGAACAGGTGAAAAAGAATTTTGCTGCCAATATCCGTAAAAATGGTTTACAGACAGGTTTCTTTGCGACGGAACATCTGCTTCCGCTTTTAGTGGAAGCGGGAGAGACAGAACTCGCCTATGATATTCTGCTTCAGGAAGGCTGTCCGGGCTGGATGTATCAGGTCAAATGCGGTGCGACCACGACGTGGGAACGCTGGGATGCATTAAAGCCGGATGGAACGGTCAACGAAGAGAAAATGGCAGGTTCCGGCGACAATATGGTTTCTTTCAATCACTATGCATTTGGCAGTGTCGGAGAATTTTATTATCAGTATATTCTCGGAATCAAACCACAGAAACCGGGTTTTGCAGAATTGCATTTCGAGCCGTATCCGGACAGACGGCTTGGTGGTGTGAGCGGAAGTTATCTCTCAAGAGCAGGAAAAATTGAAAGCTCCTGGAAGTATGAGGAGGATGGCTGTCATATCTCATTGAATACGCCAGTAAAATCGGAAGTGGTTCTGCCAGACGGAAAGAAAGAGACAGTGGAGGCAGGAACCTATCAGTGGCTCTGTTGAAAATAATTTTGGCAAATAAGGACACTTTTTTGAACAAAAAGTGTTCTTTTTTTGCGCTCATTTTTTTCCTAAAATAAAAAATAGAAAAGGAACACAGATGCAGGAGAGGGGGAAACTATGGAGCAGTATTATCTTGCAATCGACATTGGGGCTTCCAGCGGCAGACACATATTAGGACATATGGAAGACGGAAAAATGGTATTGGAAGAAATATATCGTTTTCCGAATGGAATGACCGAAGAGAACGGACAGAGATGCTGGAATGTAAAAGCACTTTTCAGAGCAATTTTAGAGGGAATGAAAAAGTGTAAAAAAGCGGGAAAAAGCCCGGTGAGTATGGGGATTGATACCTGGGCAGTTGATTTTGTCCTGTTGGATAAAGAGAATAAAATGCTTGGAGATGCAGTCGGTTATCGGGACAGCCGTACAGCAGGAATGGATGAGAAAGTCTATGAGATCATCCCGGAAGAAAAGTTATATGAGAGAACAGGCATCCAGAAGCAGATTTTCAACACCATTTATCAGTTGATGGCGGTAAAATCCAACAATCCCGAAATTCTCGAACACGCAGAGACCATGCTGATGATCCCGGAGTATTTTAATTATCTTTTGACAGGAGAGAAGGCATCAGAATATACGAATGCAACCACGACACAGTTAGTATCCCCGGAAACAAAAGACTGGGATTATGAGCTGATCGAAATGTTAGGATATCCAAAACAGATTTTTCAGAAAATAAAGAAGCCGGGAACCGTACTGGGAAATCTGACGAAAGAAATTCAGAAAGAGGTCGGATTTGATTGTGAAGTCGTCTTACCGGCAACACATGACACCGGTTCCGCAGTGATGGCAGTTCCGACAAATGAGGACAATACCATTTACATCAGATCCGGAACGTGGTCACTGATGGGGACAGAATTAAAAAAAGCAGACTGTTCACCGGAAAGCAGACTTCATAATTTCACGAACGAGGGAGGATATGAATATCGTTTCCGTTATCTGAAAAATATCATGGGACTCTGGATGATACAGTCGGTCCGAAAAGAACTGGCACCAAAGCAGGGATTCGGAGAGATCTGCGAGGCGGCGGCAAGGGCGGACATTGCATCTTTGGTAGACTGTAATGACGACCGTTTTTTAGCACCGCAAAGCATGACAGAAGAAGTGCAAAAAGCCTGCGCAGAGACCGGACAGCGGATACCGGAGGGAATCGCAGAAACAGCGTGCGTGATTTATAACAGTCTTGCACAATGCTACGCACAGACGATCCGGGAGATCGAGGAGATGTCAGAAATTACATATGAAAGCATCCATGTTGTCGGCGGAGGAGCCAATGCGGCGTATTTGAATGAACTGACTGCAAAGGCAACCGGAAAGACCGTTTATGCCGGTCCGACAGAGGCAACAGCCATCGGAAATCTGACGGCGCAGATCATTGCAGCAGGAGAACTTGAAAATTTACAGGCTGCAAGAAAATGTATCTTTGAGTCTTTTGAAATAAAAAAATATGAGAAATAGCAATCAGGAATATCAGAAAAAATATATGCCGGAAGCGGATGTTGTGCCCGGCAGAAAGGTGAGGTAAAAATTTTATGAC
>SKFA01002044.1_pt1 | contig 10643 bp, 9 predicted proteins | sample 4820291 | NCBI WGS metagenome assembly SKFA01 (sample SAMN11008795, study PRJNA524170) | human gut metagenome | isolation source: fecal sample from pouch patient p30 | place: Israel: Tel-Aviv | reverse complement strand
CTACTATAAAATGGTGACCCGTACCGGAATCGAACCGATGTTAAAGGCGTGAGAGGCCTCTGTCTTAACCGCTTGACCAACGGGCCATACGTCCATTTTCGCATCGGGGTTTCGCTCCCGACTCGATTATTTTAGCATAGCAGTCGTACTTTGTCAACAGGAAATTTCAATTTTTTCAGAAATTTGTGCTGCGGGCCTCCCGCCCCGGTTTTTCCGCTCTGGGATACCCGCTTGCATCCAGAATCGACAAAATATTATCAAAGTTGTGTTTTGGGTCTCTTTTCTTTATTTTGTTCGCCGCGGTTCCCCTTTCTTCTTATGAAATCACTTCAAACAGCTAAGATTCTGAATAAAATTTGTTACATTTATAAGAACCTTTTGTTCCCTCTGGTTGATTTTGGAACGATTTTATGTATAATGATAAACAGGAGAATACGCATCTGTATTTCTTCATCGCCCGCGCTGCCCATTGGCTAAGGGCATGTGCGTCGCGCGATCAGAATTGATCTGAACGAAAGAAGAGGTATAAGTATTATGGCAAAGGTAGATCTGAGCAAGTACGGCATTACCGGCACGACCGAGGTCGTGTATAACCCCTCTTACGAGCAGCTGTTCGAGGAAGAGACCAAGCCCGGCCTGGAAGGCTACGAAGTGGGCAAGGTCAGCGAGCTGGGCGCTGTGAACGTTATGACCGGCATCTACACCGGCCGTTCCCCCAAGGACAAGTTCATCGTGATGGACGAGAACTCCAAGAACACCGTTTGGTGGACCAGCGACGAGTACAAGAACGACAACCACCCCGCTTCTGAGGAAGCCTGGGCTGCCGTGAAGGAGATTGCAAAGAAGGAGCTGTCCAACAAGCGCCTGTACGTTGTGGATGCTTTCTGCGGCGCAAACAAGGACACCCGCATGGCTGTCCGTTTCATCATGGAAGTGGCCTGGCAGGCACACTTCGTCACCAACATGTTCATCAAGCCCACCGCTGAGGAGCTGGAGAACTTTGAGCCTGATTTCGTTGTTTACAACGCTTCCAAGGCCAAGGTCGAGAACTACAAGGAGCTGGGCCTGAACTCCGAGACTGCTGTTATGTTCAACATCACCAGCAAGGAGCAGGTCATCGTCAACACCTGGTACGGCGGCGAGATGAAGAAGGGCATGTTCTCCATGATGAACTACTTCCTGCCGCTGAAGGGCATGGCTTCCATGCACTGCTCCGCCAACACCGATATGGAGGGCAAGAACACCGCCATCTTCTTCGGTCTGTCCGGCACCGGCAAGACCACCCTGTCCACCGATCCCAAGCGTCTGCTGATCGGCGATGACGAGCACGGCTGGGACGACAACGGCGTGTTCAACTTCGAGGGCGGCTGCTACGCAAAGGTCATCAACCTGGATAAGGACTCCGAGCCCGATATCTACAACGCCATCAAGCGCAACGCTCTGCTGGAGAACGTCACTCTGGATGCTGAGGGCCACATCGACTTCGCTGACAAGTCTGTCACCGAGAACACCCGTGTGTCCTACCCCATCAACCACATCCAGAACATCGTCCGCCCCATCTCTTCTGCACCTGCTGCAAAGAATGTCATCTTCCTGTCTGCTGACGCATTCGGCGTTCTGCCTCCCGTCTCTATCCTGAGCCCCGAGCAGACCCAGTACTACTTCCTGTCCGGCTTTACCGCAAAGCTGGCAGGCACCGAGCGCGGCATCACCGAGCCCACCCCCACCTTCTCCGCTTGCTTCGGCCAGGCTTTCCTGGAGCTGCACCCCACCAAGTACGCTGAGGAGCTGGTCAAGAAGATGAAGGCCAGCGGCGCAAAGGCTTATCTGGTCAACACCGGCTGGAACGGCACCGGCAAGCGCATCTCCATCAAGGACACCCGTGGTATCATCGATGCTATCCTGAACGGCGATATCAACAACGTGCCCACCAAGAAGATCCCCTACTTCGACTTCGAGGTTCCCACCGTCCTGAACGGTGTTGACACCGGCATCCTGGATCCCCGCGATACCTACGCCGACGCTTCCCAGTGGGAGGAGAAGGCCAAGGATCTGGCTGGCCGCTTCATCAAGAACTTCAAGAAGTACGAGGGCAACGAGCACGGCAAGGCTCTGGTCTCTGCCGGCCCCCAGCTGTAAGCTCTGATCCCAGCATTTTTCTTCTGAACTCCATATAAAATATCCCCCGCTGCCTGTCCATTGACCGAACAGGCGGTGGGGGATTTGTGTTTTGGAGCAGGTAAACAAAGCGTCGATTGCCTTTTGGTGCGTGGTATGCTATCCTTTTTCCAAAGGATGTGAGCACAATGGATGCGAAAACGTTCGGGGCATTTCTCGCCCGGATGCGCAAGTCACAAGGATTAACACAGGCAGAGCTGGCCCAGCAGCTGCATGTAACAGATAAGGCTGTCAGCCGATGGGAACGCGGGGTCGGCCTGCCGGACATCAACACGCTGGAACCACTGGCCGACGCGCTGGAGCTGACCCTTGCCGACCTGATGCACTGCCGTGACCCGCAGGAAGCAGCTATTGCACCGGAAGTCCCGCTGGAAGATTTCTTTACCCTGCTGCGCCGTCAACAATCCATTGACTGGCGCTCGGTACGGGCAGTTTTATTTTGGCTCAGTGCCGCACTGGCCATCTGGGGCATCCTCGCCTGCCCGGGCCGGATGGCCGTCCACTGGCGTACCCTGAGCAATGGGAACCTGCAGGCAGACGGCTGGCTTCCCTCCTGGGTGTTTTTCCCATTGTTCGTCGGGATAGAATTTCTCTCGCTGGAGCTCTGGAACAACTTTGAGCAGACCGGCTACTACCGACACTGGGGTGAGATAGGTGCCTCCGTCACCCGCTCCATGAACTTCTGCTCCCCTGCTGTCCGGCTCTGGAAGTTTGTGCTCGACCTGTTGTTCTTCTTCGGGTTCGGCTTCGTGATCCCCTGCGCTGAGATGATGGCGATTCTGATCAACTGAAAAAAGGAAAGCCCTCCCGTCGCTCAAGCGAAAGGAGGGCTTTCTATCATCTTATCAGAAGTTTCCCCGTTCTTCTATTCCTCTGATTTTAAGACCATTTACTTTTCGTTCTTTGCCCGGCGTTCTTTCAGATCGCTTTCCATCTGCGCCAGGGTCTTTTTGTCCAGATTGAACACCACGCCGTACGCAATGATCATCACGATATAGCTTCCCAGATACATGACCGGCACCAGATAGCGCATCCGGGTTGCCACTTCGATCGTCTGTGCAGCCTTCAGAGATGCATCATAGCCCAGTTTGGTTGCCAGAACAAGGCCCAGAGAAGGTCCGATGCCCTGTGCAAGCTTACGGAAGAAGGAGTGCAGTGCATAGGTAGTGCCTTCTTCTCGCACACCAAATTTCCACTCGTTATAATCGATCGCATCTGCCATCAGAGACCAGCTCAGGCAGCTTCCGATGCCACCGCCCAGCATTGCAATGACCTGACACAGGACATAAAGGCCGAGACCCCGGCTGTCCGGTGTGATGGGCAGAACCAGCATCAGGACGTATGCCAGCGCACAGACGACTGAACCAAAGGTCACAGCTTCTTTCTTGCCAAAGCGCTTGACGATACGGCTCACAAAAGGACTGAAGATGAAAACGCCAAAGTAGGAGATCATACCCACAAGGCCGGAGATCTTTGCATTCTTGAAATAAGCCTGGAACAGGATCTGACCTGCAGTAGAGGCACCATACATACCAATAAACGTTGCTATAGGTGCCAGCGTTGCGCCCACAGCCGGGCGATTATGGATAAAGTTGTTGAACGCCTTCACGATGTTGAACTTCGGTGCATCCTCTTTCAGAGTGATCGTGGTGTCCACACGCACCTTTGTGTTCGTGACCATAAAGCGGAAGCAGATCAGACCGATCACACCCATGACCAGAGCAATGACAAACATCTGCTCACCACGCAGGTTGTTCTGGTTATCATAAATGATCACCGGAATCAGCATACCGGTCAGAAGCGCACCGCCCATAGAACCAATGGAGCGGAAAGTCGACAGCTGTGCACGCTGGATCGGGTCATCCGAGATCAGAGACAGCATCGAGCCATACGGCACATTTGCAACGGTGTAGAAAGCATCCCAGATCATATAGCCTGCCACAAACAGAATATTCTTGACCATACCGGGAGCCTGCGGGAACGGCAGATAGCAAAGTGCACCGGCCACGGTCAGTCCGATCGCACCGAACCAGATATAGGCAAGGAACTTGTTCCGGCGGTATTTATGCGTATCCGCATCTACCATTGCTCCGATAATAGGATCGTTGATTGCGTCCCAGATCTGCACGATCAGCAGAAGGGATGCCATCAGGTAGTTGTCGATCCCCATAAACTGCGTCCAATAAATCGTCAGGTAACCTTTGAGCGCAAAACTCATATTGCAGCCAAAGTCACCCGCTGCGTATGCAAGTTTATCACGCAATCCAAACCCTGCAGACGCATCCACTGTTGATTTTCCCATGAAAATACTCCTTCCTCAAATTTCCGGACAATTTTGGCACACGGCCCGCAAGCCGTATGCTCATTTATAAATCCATGATACGGCATCTCTTTCCAAAATGTTAGAATTTTTTTACGATTCCGCCTGAAGAATTTACGATTCAAAAGTATTTCTTGTTGTATTCTTTAATTCGTGCAGTATTTTCGTGACTCTGCACAAACAATCTTTTCTTTTTTGTGTATAAAATATTTTTTCTTAGCCGAATCTTTTCTTTGTTGAGAACGGCGTTGTGCGCCGAGCATAAAGCAAGGGCCATTGCACGAGAATCTGTGCAATGGCCCTTGCTTTCTATTGTTTCTTATTTCGCCGCCTCAAACTCGGCCACGATATCGGCCGTGGGGGCGGGCGTCACGAGGCTGACCACCACGCAGACGGCCAGCGAGACGAGGAAGGCGGGCAGAAGCTCATAGATGCCGAAGACGCCGCCCAGCGGGCTGACGAGGTACTTCCAGACGAAGACCATCAGGCCGCCGCAGAGCATACCGGCCAGCGCGCCCTGCCAGTTGCAGCGCTTCCAGAACAGGGCGCAGAGGACGACAGCGCCGAAGGAGCCGCCGAAACCGGCCCACGCAAAGCTGACGATGCCGAACACGCTGGAATCCGGGTCGCGGGCCAGCACCACGCCCACCACGCTGACGCAGATGATGGTCAGGCGGGCTGCGAAGAGGCTCTGCTTCTCGCTCAGCTTGAGGTGGCCGAACTCCTGCAAAATGTTCTGGGACACGCTGGACGCCGCGGCCAGCATCTGGCTGTCTGCTGTGGACATCGTAGCCGCCAGGATGCCTGCAAGGATGAGTCCGGCGAGGACTGCCGCCAGCACACCGTGCTGGCTGATGAGGCTGGCGATGTGGACGATAAGGGTCTCACTGGACGAGCCGCTGAGGAATTCCAGCGCACCGACCCTGGTCATGCCGAGACCCACCATGCCGATGACGATGGACGCCGTCATGGCGATGACCACCCAGACGGTGGCAATGCGGCGGCTGAGCACCAGCTTCTTCTCGTCCTCGATGGCCATGAAGCGGAGCAGGATGTGGGGCATACCGAAGTAGCCGAGACCCCACGCCATGGTGGAGACGATGTCCAGCAGGCTGTAGGACGTGGCCCCGCCCGTCACAGCGTCGTGGCTGGCCGTCATGGTCAGGTAGCCGGAAAGGCTCTGGGCATTCTCCACCACAGCACCCCAGCCGCCGGCCACGACGATACCGTAGCCCAGCACCGCGATGAGGGCCAGCGACATGACCACCGACTGGATGAGGTCGGTGGTGGTAACAGCGCGGAAGCCGCCCGTGATGGTATAGCCCACGATGACGCAGGCCGAGACCACCATGGCCGCCATGTAATCCACGCCGAACAGGCTGTGGAACAGCTTGCCGCAGGCGGCAAAGCCCGAAGCCGTGTAGGGCACAAAGAACACGATGATGATCACCGCGCCCAGTGCGTTGAGCAGATTGCGCTGGTCGTGGAAGCGCAGGGACAGGAACTGGGGCACGGTGATGGCTTCCAGATTGGCCGAATACCGCCGCAGCCGCCGGGCCACGATGAGCCAGTTCAGCCAGGTGCCCAGCGCCAGGCCGATGGCGGTCCAGCCGGGCGAGGCGATGCCGGTGAGGTAGGCAAGGCCCGGCATTCCCATCAGCAGCCAGCTGGACATATCGCTGGCTTCGGCGCTCATGGCCGTGACCAGCGGGCCCATTTTGCGGCCGCCAAGGTAGAAATCGGTGCTGTCGTTGTTGGACTTGCTGTATGCAAACCCAACCAACAGCATTGCCACCAGATAGATGATGATGGTGGCGATGATGCAGATGTTGGTCATATACTTTTTCCCCCTTGTCTTTCCAAATGAAAGTACGCTTCGATTTTACCACAGTAAAGCATCAAAGTGCAAGTCTTTTGGCAAAACTTTGTCCTGATTCGCCAAAAGTCCACGAGTGACGGACAAAAAGTTTTCAAATTGACCGGAAACATCCAGCCCCGGGATTTTTCCTGCAAAATCCCGGAAATCTGTTATACTACCAATCCAGGGGATTAGTGCAGCTGGTGTTCGCATAACAGAAACGGGAGGTGCCGGTGGGGCATCTCCCGTTTGTTTCAATGATAGAATGTATCAAAATTGATCTGCCGGTAGAACCGCTGCTGGAGCTGGTCAAAATTCTCGCAGTCCTGGGCCAGCAGCCACATGACCTTGGTGACAACGGCCTCAATGGTCATATCGTGGGCCTCTAGGAAGCGGAAGCGGTTCTTGACCCGCTTGCCCACCTCGTAAATGCCCACATCGCTGCCCTCATAAGTGACCTGCGTGGTCAGGATCAGGATCTTGTGGGTCTTGTCGTAATCGCCCAGCTCCTCGGCAAAGGCATCCATGAGCCGCTGGGGAATGCCGCCCACGCCAAAGCTTTCCACAATGACGCAGTCATATTGTTGAAAGATGGCCGGGATAAGTTCCGGTCCAAGGCCGGGGGTCAGCTTGAGCAGGAACACTTTGGGGTTCAGCGCCCGGCCAAACTCCACAGGGCCGGTGGGCCAGGGCGAAGCCACATACCGCACCAGCCGGTCGCCCTGCACCAGCGCCAGCGCCGGAAAGTTGACCGACGCAAAGGCATCGTAGCTGATGGTCTTGTTCTTCTTGGCGCGGGTGCCCGCAATGACGTGCCCGCCAAACACCACCATCACACCCCGGCTGCCCGGGTCAAGGGCGCAGATCACGCTGTCCCGCAGGTTCTTCTTGGCATCGGTGATCTCGTTGGAAATGGGCTGCTGGGCACCCGTGAGGATGATGGGCTTGTCCGCATTCTGAATAAGGTAGGACAGCGCCGCCGCCGAATAGGCCAGCGTATCGGTGCCGTGGCAGATGATAAAGCCATCGTAAAGCGCATAGTTTTCCTGCACGGCCTTGGCCATCATCAGCCAGTGCTCCGGGCCAAGGTCGGTGCTGTCGATGCTGCACAGGTTGAGCGTTTCCGGGCAGCAGAGCTGCTGCAATTCCGGCAGATGGGCCAGCAGCTCCTCGCTGGTCAGAACAGGCTTGAGCCCCTGTGCGGTGCGCACGCTGGCAATGGTGCCGCCGGTGGTGATAAAAAGCAGGCGCTGCTTGGACATAGGTTTTTCCCCTCCATGGTGTCGATTCTTGCGATATTTTCAGTATAGCACAGTTCGTCGGAGATGAAAAGTGCGGGGAGTTGAGGTATAATAGTTATCATAAGATCAAGCTATCCTCTGTACAACCTACCATAAGGAGAAACCGCCATGTCTAACATTGTAATCATCGGTTCCGGCCCCGCAGGTGTCTCGGCGGCATTGTATGCCGCGCGCGCCGGGGTGCAGACCACCGTTCTGACCAAGGGCCCCGGCGCACTGGACCGGGCCGAGCTCATCCAGAACTACTACGGCTTTGCCGAACCCATCACCGGTGCCGAGCTGGAACGCCGGGGCATCGAGGGTGCCAAGGCCGTGGGGGTGGAGTTCGTCACCACCGAGGCCGTGGGCCTGACCTACACCGACAAGCTGACCGTGGAGACGCTGGCTGGGGATTTCCCTGCCGATGCTGTCATTCTGGCCACGGGGGCTTCCCGGGCAGCGCCCCGCATTCCGGGCCTTGCCGGGCTGGAGGGCCACGGCGTGAGCTACTGCGCCACCTGCGATGCCTTTTTCTACCGCGGCAGGGATGTGGCCGTACTGGGCAGCGGAGAGTACGCCCTGCACGAGGTACAGGCCCTGCTGCCCGTGGCCCACAGCGTCACCCTGCTCACGGGCGGGGCCCCGCTGACGGCACAGTTCCCGCCGGAGGTGGCCGTGCGGACGGAAGCCGTGGAAGCCATCCTCGGTGAAGAGCGGGTCACCGGCGTGCAGCTGAAAGACGGCGGAACACTGGAAGTCTCCGGCGTGTTCGTGGCGCTGGGCGTGGCAGGCAGCACCGCCCTGGCCCGCAAGCTGGGGGCCGAGGTGAACGGCAGCCGGATCGTGGTGGATGACCACATGCAGACCTCCCTGCCCGGCCTGTATGCCGCCGGAGACTGCACCGGCGGGCTGCTGCAGGTCGCCAAGGCCGTGTACGAGGGTGCCGTGGCAGGCACCGAAGCCGCCAAAGCCCTGCGGAAATGACCCAGACAGAAAAAGGACGCTGTACCCTGCGGTACAGCGTCCTTTTATTGCTTTGCTCAGCTCTTGCAGCCGGATTCCTCTTCGATGCCGGTGAAATCGCTGGCTTCCGCGATCTTAGTGGTATCGAACTTGCCGTTCTCATCCTTGGGGGCAACGGCAGGGCCTGCCTCCACAGGATTCACGGTCGTTTCCTCTGCCGCAGGCTTTTCCTCGGCAGTCTCCTCTGCCCGGGCAGCTTCCACCACCGGGGCTGCGGGCGCAGTCTCGGGCTCGGCAGGAGCCTTTTCAAAGGCAGGGGGCCATGCGTCACCGGGAGCGGTCTCCTTGGCCTCGCCCTCGGCGTAGGCTTCGGCAGTCTTTTCGGCCTCGGCAGGGTCCTTTTCAGCTTCCTCGGGGAACTCCACGTTTTCGACGTGGAGCGGGTCCTTGTCGTTCAGAACTTTGTCCAGCACGACGATGGCGGCACCGGTAACAGCCACAGCGGCAGCGGCACCCAGAACACGGAACAGAGTTTTCATGGTGAAGTCCTCCCTGTATAAGTTAGGATTAAGAGAATGTTACGACATCGTTCTGCGGCTTTTCGGCGGGCTCCACCGAGATAGCGGTCAGCACCGGGCCCTTGCCGCGGTAGATGTTGTGGAACTTGTAATTGACCTTGGCGGTCACAGTGACCCAGGCGCGCTGCTCCAGTGCCTTGTAGCCATCATAGCTGCAGGGGAAGCCCACGAACTGGATATCCTGCACGCAGCAGGTCATTGCAAAACGGCCGGGCACAAAGCTGTTTTTGCCCGCGCGGTTGGTCTGGCAGACCTGCGCCAGGAACCGGACGGTCTTGCCCACATACTTCTGGGGCTCGTCCTGGCAGTCCATATACCAGATGCCGAAATCGTCCTCACCGATCTCAACGATCGGGGCGTTCAGATCAAAGGGCAGCGGGTCAGGGATGTCATCGTATGCCACGCTGCCATCGGCGAACTCATAGGCGATATCGCACTTGCGGGAGGCCTGACGCACCAGCTTGTGCAGCTCCTGACGGGCGGCATCGTTGTTCACGGCCTCGGCGCGGTTGAACACGATCAGCTCACTGCGGGCGATCTTGTCCAGCAGCAGGCTGCGCATGGAGTTGTCGCGGGCGTAGGTCAGGGCGGTGGTGCCGTCGGCGGTGGCGATGCACTGGTACACGATCCAGTTCTCGGGCAGGGCGTCGGCCAGATCCTGCAGCAGCCACATGCCGTTGTACTCAATGACCACACGGCCTGCGCCGGATTCTTTTTCGAGCTTGGCCAGATTCTGGGGGTTCAGCTCCGCCTTATCCTCGAGGACCTTCAGGGTCACGCCGGGGAAGGCGAACTTCTTTTCGTTATATTCTTCCTCACCCTCTTCGCAGACCAGCAGCAGGGTCTTGTCGCCGGAGTCGAAATTGGGGTCTTCAAAGGTCTCCTGAATAAACTTGGTCTTGCCGCTTTCCAGAAAGCCCACAAACAGGTAGACCGGGATCTCTTTTGCCATAATAAATGGTTGCTCCTTTTATCAATGATAGGCGCCCCCCTTGGGGGAGCTGGCAATGCCGTCAGGCATTGACTGAAGGGATCAGCAGCCGAACAGCTGGGCGATGGCGGTCTCGTTCAGCTTGGAGCCGATGACCACCAGCTTGCCGCCCACGTCTGCGCTGCGGCTGCGCACTTCCCACTCGCCGGGCACATAGTCGAACTCCAGCCAGCCGTCTGCGCCGCCGTCCACGATGCCCTTGCTGCGCAGGATCATGCCGTAATTGCCGGTATCCAGCTCGGTGAGGGCGTGCTCCACCTCGGCCTTGGTGAACTTGCGGGCCGTCTCCACGCCCCAGCTGGTGAACACTTCATCGGCGTGGTGGTCGTGATGATGATGACCGCAGCAGCAATGACCGTCATGGTCGTGGTGATGCTCGTGCTCCTCGTGGTCATGCTCGTCATGGTCATGGTGATGCTCATGCTCGTGCTCGTCGTCATCATCGTCATGATCGTGGTGGTGGCCGCAGCAGCAA
>SKFA01001900.1_pt1 | contig 10679 bp, 8 predicted proteins | sample 4820291 | NCBI WGS metagenome assembly SKFA01 (sample SAMN11008795, study PRJNA524170) | human gut metagenome | isolation source: fecal sample from pouch patient p30 | place: Israel: Tel-Aviv | reverse complement strand
CCACTGCTCCAGCTGGGTCATTTCCGTCGGGCAGTGATGAACAAAATAGTCGACGACATCCTGCTCGCACAGCCAGTCGCCTCCCGCGACGGTGTCGTGAAAATGGTACTCAAAGCTATCGTGATCCTGGGCAACGGCTGCGGATCCCCCTTCTGCAGCGACCGTATGGCTGCGCATCGGATAGACTTTAGAAATCAGGGCGATTTTAGCGTTGGGGTTGGCCTGAGCGGCGGCGATAGCGGCACGAAGGCCTGCCCCGCCGGCGCCAATTACGGCGAGATCGGCTTGAAAAGTTTGCACGACATTCCTCCAGTTTTAGTGTATTTCGCCGCCGGGCTGGCGAAAAAGTATCACTGCTCCTTTATAGGTACAGGAGTATAGCCTTAGGGTCAGTATGGAAAATTGACGTGTTCGATTTTTTTATCGATATGTGCGGTTATTTATCAGTGGTATTTATGCGTCAGGGTTAACGATAGATTAATGGCATGTAGTCTGCCGGAGATTGCACAAAATTTGTTTCACTCGCCGGTTGCGAGTAGACTTCGTGCCCTTAATTTGCAATCGGAGAAAGTACCATGAGCGAGACGGCAACCTGGCAGCCGAGCGCACCCATTCCCAATCTGTTGAAGCGCGCGGCGGTGATGGCGGAAATCCGCCGTTTCTTTACCGATCGCGGCGTGCTGGAGGTGGAGACGCCTTGCATGAGTCAGGCGACGGTAACGGATATTCATTTGTTCCCGTTCGAAACCCGTTTCGTCGGCCCGGGCCATTCTCAGGGGCTTAACCTGTACCTGATGACCAGTCCGGAATACCACATGAAGCGCCTGCTGGCGGCAGGTTGCGGCCCGGTCTTCCAGCTGTGCCGCAGCTTCCGTAATGAAGAGATGGGGCGTCATCACAATCCGGAATTCACCATGCTGGAGTGGTATCGTCCATGCTATGACATGTATCGCCTGATCAATGAGGTGGACGATCTGCTGCAGCAGGTGCTGGAGTGCCAACCGGCGGAAAGTCTCTCCTATCAGCAGGCGTTTCAGCGCCATCTGGAAATTGACCCGCTCTCTGCCGATAAAGCACAGCTGCGTGAAGTCGCAGCGAAGCTGGATCTGAGCAATATCGCCGATACTGAAGAAGATCGCGATACCCTGCTGCAGCTGCTGTTCACCATGGGCGTGGAGCCGCACATCGGCAAAGATCGACCAACGTTCATTTATCATTTCCCGGCGACTCAGGCCTCTTTAGCGCAGATCAGCCCGGAAGATCATCGGGTCGCTGAGCGCTTTGAGGTCTATTACAAAGGTATTGAGCTGGCGAACGGTTTCCACGAGCTGACCGACGCCCATGAACAGCGCCTGCGGTTTGAGCAGGATAACCGCAAACGCGCCGCGCGCGGCCTTCCGCAGCAGCCCATCGATAACAACCTGCTGGCGGCGCTGGAGGCGGGTCTGCCGGACTGCTCCGGCGTGGCGCTGGGCGTTGACCGCGTGGTCATGCTGGCGCTGGGCGCTGAAAGCATCGGCGAAGTGATCGCCTTTACGGTAGACCGCGCCTGATCGCTTTTTCACCTCCCTCCGCCGCCGGGTGGGGGAGGTTAAAGACGACTCTGAACCTGACACCCTCGCCCCGGCTTTAGCCCGAATACCCACAATTTCCCTCCGTGATTTTGCTACTATCCGCGCTCTTTTTATGAGGCCAGGCGTCGCTCGTCGGGCGATGCCCACGTTTGGATAGATTTATGCATCAACAACTCAAGAAGATGAGCCTGATCGGGCTGATTCTGATGATCTTCACCTCGGTGTTTGGCTTTGCCAACAGCCCATCGGCGTTTTATCTGATGGGCTATAGCGCGATGCCGTTTTACCTTTTTTCCGCCCTCTTTTTCTTTATCCCGTTCGCGCTGATGATGGCGGAGATGGGCTCAGCTTATCGTCGCGAAGAGGGCGGGATTTATTCCTGGATGAACCACAGCGTCGGGCCGCGCTTTGCCTTCATTGGTACCTTTATGTGGTTTGCCTCGTACGTAGTGTGGATGGTGAGTACCGCCGCTAAGATCTGGGTCCCGCTCTCTACTTTTTTGTTTGGCGCGGACAAAACCCAGACCTGGGCGCTGGGTAGCCTGACGCCGACGCAGACGGTCGGTATTCTGGCGGCCTGCTGGATGGTCGTGGTGACCTTTATTGCCGTCAAAGGGATCAATAAAATCGCTAAAATTACCGCCGTCGGTGGTATCGCGGTGATGGGGCTTAACCTGGTGCTGCTGCTGGTGAGCGGGGCGATCCTTCTGCTTAACGGCGGTCATTTCGCCCAGCCGTTAAACTTCACCCTTTCGCCTAATCCCGGGTATCAGTCGGGCATGGCGATGCTGTCGTTTGTGGTATTTGCCATCTTTGCCTATGGCGGAATTGAGGCGGTTGGCGGCTTAGTGGATAAGACCGATAAGCCGGAAAAGAACTTTGCCAAAGGTATTATCATCGCGGCGATCGTTATCTCGATCGGTTACTCGCTGGCGATTGTGCTGTGGGGCGTGAGCGCCAACTGGCAGCAGGTGCTTGGCGCGCGTTCGACCAACCTCGGCAACATCACCTATGTGCTGATGACCAGCCTCGGGGCGACGCTGGGCCAGGCCCTGCACCTGACCCCTGCGGCGTCAGCCCTGACCGGGGTCTGGTTCGCCCGTATTACCGGCCTGTCGATGTTTCTCGCCTACACCGGCGCGTTCTTCACCCTCAGCTATTCTCCCCTGAAAGCGATTATCCAGGGCACGCCAAAAGCGCTCTGGCCGTCGGTGATGACCCGTCTCAACGTCAACGGAATGCCCGCCGCGGCGATGTGGCTGCAGTGTCTGCTGGTCGGGGTGTTTATCGTACTGGTATCGTTCGGTGGGGATAGCGCTTCCGCGTTTTATAACAAGCTGACGCTGATGGCCAATGTCTCTATGACCTTGCCTTATCTGTTCCTGACCATCGCCTTCCCGTTCTTCAAGGCGAAAACCCATCTTGACCGGCCGTTCGTGATCTTCAAAAACCGTCCGTCGACGCTGCTGGCGACCGGCGTGGTGCTGCTGGTGGTGACCTTCGCCAATATCTTCACCATTATCCAACCCGTCATCGACAGCGGGGACTGGAACAGCACCCTGTGGATGGTCGGTGGGCCGATCTTCTTCTCACTGCTGGCGCTGGGGATCTACGAAAGCTACCGTCGGCGCATGGCGTCCGGCGCGCTGGTGATGGAGAGTTAAAGAACCTGCCCGGCGGTGCAGCCGGGCAGGGGATGGTTTACAGGCTACCAGCCGTACGGCGGCTGGTTTTTCCGGCCGAGGTCATGGTTTTACTGCTTTGCCTGCCGTCAATACTTTCCAGACGCATCTGGAACGGAGGGAACGGCATATCAATGCCATGCTCGCGGAAGCCCGCCAGGATCAGCTGATGCATCTCATGGCGCAGCGGCATGCGGTGCCCCATCTCCGCGGCAAAAATACGTAGCTCGAAAATCTGGATCCCCTGCTGCAGGTCGACGAGAAACGCCTCCGGCGCCGGGGTATCGATGACCAGCGAGCAGCGATGCGCCGCGGCGATGAGAATTTTCGTCACCTCTTCGGTATCGGCGTCCACAGGCGCCGGCACCGTCAGCACCACGCGGGTAACCGAGTCCGACAGCGACCAGTTGATAAACTGTTCGGTAATGAACGCCTTGTTCGGCACGATAATCTCTTTTCGGTCCCAGTCGCTGATGGTGGTCGCACGGGTATTAATGCGGGTGACGCTGCCCGTCAGGTCGCGAATGGTGACCGTATCGCCGATGCGGATCGGCTTCTCAAACAGGATAATCAGGCCGGAGATAAAGTTGGCGAAGATCTCCTGCAGGCCAAACCCGAGACCCACACCCAGCGCGGCGACCAGCCACTGCAGCTTCGACCACTCAATACCGATCATCGAGAAGCCCACCAGCCCGCCGACCAGCATCAGCAGATACTTAGTGATGGTGGTGATGGCGTAGCCGGTGCCGGGCGTTAAATCGAGATGCTGGAGGATCGCCAGTTCCAGCAGCGCGGGCAGGTTGCGTACCAGCTGAGTGGTGATGATCAGCACCAGAATGGCAATCAACACCGCGCCAAGCGTAATAGGCTCAAGGCTTTCCACCCCTTGTACCGTCGAGGTCACGTCCCACAGCGAGATATTCTCAAGGAAGCCAAACGCCGAGTGAATCTCCGACCACAGCACGATGACCGATAGCAGCGCGATCAGCATCAGCAGGGAGCGCACAAGCCGCAGCGACTGGGTACTGATGGCATTGAGGTCGACCTCGCTGACCTCCGTCTCCACCGACCCTTCCGGGCTGCTGACGTGAACGGGCTCATCTTCGCCGCGGGCGCGCTGAGCGAGAATTTCCGCGCGACGATGGCGGGCCCGGTCGAAGGCCAGCCGGCGGCGCTGGATCAGCATCCAGCGGCGGATGATGTGATAGACCACCAGCAGCAGGAACCAGATGGCGACCGAGGTTTCCAGACGCGCAAGCAGCGCCTGGGCGGTGGCGAGGTAGCCGACGGCGGCCGCCAGCATGGCCACCAGCGGGGCGCCAAGCATCAGGTTCCACAGCAGGCGGTTCACCATATTGTCGCCATTCCCCTCTTTATCCAGATAGAGCGGAATACCGGCGTGCTTAAGGCTCAGGGTGACCACCGCCAGCGCGCCGCAGATCAGCAGGAAGCACAGGCGGCCCAGCGAAGCGGAGAATTCGCGGTCGTTAAGATTATCGAACATGATCAGCGCCATAATCAGCGGCACAATCAGCCCGATGCTCATCAGGTAGTAGCGCATCGCCTTCGCCACGCGGCTACGCGGCCAGCCGAAGTGGGCGATAAACAGCCCGTTTGGCCGGGCGAAGGTGGCGCAGATCATCACCACCCACAGCAAAGGCACCGTCGCGGTGACTCCATCGCCAATCGCCACCGCCAGCGGGAACGGCCAGGCGGACTGCAGACCATAGCCGAGCGTCATCCACAGCACCGGCAGCGGCGAGGCCACCAGTATCGACCAGAAGACCGTGCGCAGCGTCAGCCAGAAGTGATCCTGGGTGACTTTCCCCACCCGGGCGCTGGAGCGCTCGAGAAAGCGGGTGAAATGGCGCCGCGAGCTGATGCTAAAGCCAACCAGCAGCAGGGCGGCAAACAGCGGCAGCAGGGTCTCTTTGCTGGTAAGCATCATCGCGCTGGCTTTGCCCAGTTCGCTGATGGTATCCAGGGAGATCAGGCGCCGCAGATCCTGGACGATCTCCAGCGGCCAGGAGAAGCCGATGGGGCTGACGTCCGAAGTCCAGAACAGATAGCGGTGGGTGGCTTCGTTGATCTCTTTCAGCGCGTCTTCCAGCTGGCCGTTGGCGACCTTCAGCTTGGTGAGCTCCAGCATCAGGGTGTCGCCGCCGCGCAGCAGCGAGTTCAGCAGCTCGTTCTGCGTGCGCAGCTGCGCCTGCAGGATCTTGTTCTGCTCGCTGGTCAGCGGTTCGCCGTCGGCCTGGCGGATCTGCCGCAGCTGCGGCTGCTTACTGAGTAAATCCTCAAAGCGCAGACGCTGCACGCGCAGCTGCGCCATTTCCGTATCCAGCTGTTGCGGGCGAGGGCGCTCCGGCAGCCGCGCCACCTGGGCGCGCAGGGCTTCGCCCAGCAGATTGGAGGAGCCCAGCCACTGCGACTGCTCGCGCAGGGTGTTTAACGCCTGGCGCACCTGCAGCGTTTGATTCGTCGCCTGCCGCTGCTGGGACGCCACCAGATCCATGCGCTGCGCCTGCTGGTTCAGCGCCTGGGAGAGTTCACGGTTGACCTTAAACTGGGCGGTGATGTCCGGCGGCAGGTTTTCACTGTTCTCCGCCAGCAGTTCGGTACTCTCCAGCGCCTTTTCCGCCTCCCGCTGGCGCTGGCTGTTTTGCAGATTGCGCAGCGCCTGCAGATAGGCATCCAGCTGCTCGCTCTGTTTTTGCGCCAGCTCGGAACGGGCGCGCGACAGCTCCTGGCGGTTGTTGGCGGAGAGCTGGGCGAGGTCGAGTTCATCCACCAGCGCCTTCAGACGCGCTGATTCCGCCTGCAGGGCAAGATTTTGCGCCTGGGCGAGAGCATTGTTGCCGGTTTGCGTGCCGATGCGGCGCTCAACCTCATTGAGCTGACGACGGGCATCGGTTTGCTGCTGCGGCAGCTGGTTCAGGGAGTCGGCGATTTCACGCGCGCGATCCTGCTCCTGCTGCGCCTGGCGGCTCGATTCCAGCAGCTGGCTGCTGACCTGCAGGATCTCCTGGTTCAGCGCATCGGCGGTCAGGCCGGTTGGCACCTGGCGCGGCTCTTCGCTCAGATTATTGAGCTGGGCACGCAGGCTTTGAAACAGTTTGGGGAAATTGTCGATAACGTCCTGATACTGACGGGCGCGCTCGAGGGATGATTTTCGCTCCTCAAGCGCGTTCAGCGCGGACTGCAGAACTTCAACGGTTTCAGGCTGGGCGGGCTTTGCCGCCTTCGCCTGTTCCAGTTCCTGGGTTATCTGTTTAGCATCCGGGGCTGTCGCAGCGTACGCCCCGAAACTGAGGCTCAAGGCCAACAGGAAAGTGTATATCAGGCGCACGGCATAACCCTTTTGCTGAAGAATTAACCTTGGTCTTGTTTATCGTCAACCAGCGGGCTGGCGCGGTGTTCGGCGCGGATCTCTTCTTCCGGTAACGGCGCGGGTTCAGCGGCGGCGGTCGCTTCCACTGCTGTCGCCAGCGGTTGGCCGATCTTGGTCACGGACAGGCTTTGCAGCGTGTCGACCAGCTTCACCTGGCCCGGGGCAAACAGGTTGATCACGGTGGAACCCAGTTTGAAGCGGCCCATCTCCTGGCCTTTCAGCAAGGCGATGGAGCCTTCGTTGTCGCCAGCGGGCCAGGTCCAGCGTTTAATAATGCCTTCGCGCGGCGGGGTCACGGTGCCGGACCACACGGTCTCGATGCTGCCGACGATAGTTGCGCCCACCAGAATTTGCGCCATCGGGCCAAACTCAGTATCAAACAGGCAGATGACGCGCTCGTTACGGGCGAACAGGTTCGGCACGTTCTGCGCCGTCAAGTGGTTAACAGAGAACAGGTCGCCAGGAACGTAGATCATTTCGCGCAGGATGCCGTTGCACGGCATGTGTACGCGGTGATAGTCGCGCGGCGACAGGTAGGTGGTGGCGAAGCTGCCGTTACGGAACAGGTCGGCCATCTGATAGTTGCCGGCCAGCAGGGCTTCCAGACTGTAGTCATGACCCTTAGCCTGCAGGATTTTATCGTTCTCAATGGCGCCAAGCTGGCTGATCACGCCATCGGCCGGCATCACCAGCACGTTTGGATCGGTATTCAGCGGGCGAACGTCGTCGCGCAGCGGGCGCACGAAGAAATCGTTGAAGGTGCGATAAGCCGCGGTATCCGGCTTCTGCGCCTCTTTCATATCGACCTTGTAGTATTTCACGAACAGATCGATGACCAGCTTCGTCAGCCAACCTGCGCGTTTGCTCGCACCCCAGCCTGCGAGGCGGGTGAGCCACAGTTTAGGCAGAATGTATTGCAGTGAAAGTTTAAGATCGTTTAACAAAGTAGCCTCCAGGCCATGATATGTCGTTCCTGACCCCGCCTGCGGGCGGGGACCTGAAAAAAGGGGACGATTCTATACGTAAAACTCGCCAAATGGCATCCGCGTAAGCTGCGTCATCACCGCTGCCCGGCAGCGCCTGATGTGATGCTCAGCTTAATGATCAGTCATCGGACGAGGAAAAGTTTTTACGCGTTTTTACCTGTACCTGCGCCATGCTTTCCAGGATGCGGTGGTAGTTCTCAAAACGGCTTTCGGCGATCTTGCCGTTCTCTACCGCTTCGCGAAGCGCACAGCCAGGATCGGTATCGTGTTTACAGTCGCGATATTTGCAACGGCCTAAATAATCATGGAATTCGACAAAGCCGTTGGTGATTTGTTCCGCTTCCAGATGCCACAGGCCGAACTCACGTACCCCCGGTGAATCAATCACATCGCCGCCGTGCGGGAAGTGGTAGAGGCGTGCCGCGGTGGTGGTGTGTTGACCTAAGCCGGAAACGTCCGAGACATCATTGGTGAGGATCTGATCCTCGTTCAACCCGAGCAGGGCGTTCAGCAGGCTAGATTTACCGACCCCGGACTGCCCGGCGAAGATACTGATGCGGTCGGTCAGGGCCGCTTCCAGCGGCTTAAGGCCGTCCTGAGTCCGACTGGAAACCAGCAGCACGCGGTAACCGATGTTGCGGTAGATATCCATTTGCTCATTGACGAAGCGAAGACCATCATCATCCAGCAGATCGATTTTATTCAGCACAATGAGCGGCTCGATATCCTGCGCTTCGCAGGCCACCAGATAGCGATCGATAATATTCAGCGACAGCTCAGGCAGGATCGCGGAAACCACCACGATCTGGTCGATATTGGCGGCGATAGGCTTCACGCCGTCGTAAAAATCCGGACGCGTCAGGACGGAGGCGCGATCGTGCACCGCCTCGACGATCCCTTTGACGCTTACGCCGTCGGCGGCGTCTTTACCCGGCCGCCAGACCACGCGGTCGCCGGTGACCAGCGAGCGGATCGTCCGGCGGATATTGCAGCGATGCACGCTGCCGTCAGCGGATTCGACGTCGGCATGCATACCAAAGCGACTGATGACAATGCCTTCCGACGTTTCGCCAAACAGGTTGTCATCGTAGTCGGCCTTCTCCGCAGTGGTTTTCAGACGGCGCTGGTGGTTGGCTTTGACGCGGCGCTGCTGGCCTTTGGAGAGTTTATTTTTACTCAATCGAACTGGCTCCTGGTCGCCCTGATGGGGCAAAACCTCTATGATACACGCTATTTTAGATGAATATAGTCACGCGAGAAGGGTGGAAAATAGCATGAGTGCAAATGAAAACAACCTCATTTGGATCGATCTTGAGATGACAGGGCTGGATCCGGAGCGCGATCGCATTATCGAAATCGCCACCCTGGTGACCGATGCCAACCTGAACATTCTGGCTGAGGGCCCGACCATCGCGGTGCATCAGTCGGACGCTCAGCTGGCATTAATGGACGAGTGGAATGTGCGGACGCATACCGGCAGCGGTCTGGTGGATCGCGTAAAGGCCAGCACCGTCAGCGAGCACGATGCCGAACTGGCGACCATTGAGTTTCTTAAGCAGTGGGTGCCGGCGGGCAAGTCGCCGATCTGCGGCAACAGTATCGGCCAGGATCGTCGCTTCCTGTTTAAGTACATGCCGCAACTGGAAGCCTATTTCCACTATCGCTACCTGGACGTTAGCACGCTGAAAGAGCTGGCGCGCCGCTGGAAGCCGGAAATTCTCGACGGTTTTAAAAAGCAGGGCACTCATCAGGCGATGGACGATATCCGCGAGTCGGTCGCCGAGCTGGCTTACTACCGCGAACACTTCATTAAGCTGTAAACCGCGACCGGGCCCTGTGCGCGGCCCGGTACACTTTTCTGCGTTATTTAAACCACTTCTGCTGCATCTGCTGGAAGTCAGGTGTCGCCATGACCGCGGCCAGGGCATCGTTGATGGCGTTCAGCAGCTCCGGATCGTCTTTGCGCACCGCAATCGCATACTGCTTACCGTAATAAGCCGGGTCGGTAGCCCGTTCATCCATGATGGCGTAGTCAGGGTTCTCCTGCTGCCAGGCGTCGAGGGTGGCGAAGTCGCCCATGACGCCGGTTATTTGCCCGGCTTTCAGCGCGGCCAGGGCGCTGGCGACATCGTCGTAAGGGACAGCCTGTACGGCTTTCTGTTTATCACGCAGGTAGCGCTGATGCAGCGTGCCTTTCACCACGCCGACTTTTTTAGCCTTCAGATCGGCAAAGGTATGGGCGACATCTTTGTTGACGATCACTACCCCGGAGAGCGCCTGGCGATAGGGGCGGCTGAAGGCGACCTGCTTCTCACGCATCGGGATCACTTCCATGCCGGCAATCACCGCGTCAAATTTCTTAAAGCGTAAAGCCGGGATCAGGGTATCGAAACGCTGCGCCGTGAACTGGCACTGCGCCTGCATCTGCTGGCACAGGGCGTGCGCGAGATCGATATCGAAGCCAACGGGCTGATTTTTGCCGTTGGCGGTGACAAACGGTGGATTGGCCGTGGTGGTGCCAAAATGGAGCGTCTCGGCTGACGCGGTTCCGATGGCCAGCGTGCTCAGCAGCAGGACGGTGAGGACTTTTCTCATGCTAATTCCCTGTTTGGCGTCGGGGTGGCCTCGTTATACGTCGCGCCACCGCTGTATGATGCGAGCGATTTTGCGTCATTCAGCCGGGCGGAAAAAGCGATTTTGCCCGTTATGACGCTTATTTATACAATTCAGCGGCGTAGATGGCGAGAAAATGTCCATTTAAACAAAAAACGCAAAAAAGTGATCGTCAGGGGGTTGCAGGGGCATCGAATTCTCGTATAATGCGCCTCCCGTAACGACGCAGAAATGCAAATTACGACGCCATCGAAATATGGCAAAAAATGCAGTAACGCGGGAATAGCTCAGTTGGTAGAGCACGACCTTGCCAAGGTCGGGGTCGCGAGTTCGAGTCTCGTTTCCCGCTCCAAAATTTGAAAGCACCATCCTGATCAAAGGATTTCAACTCGCAGATGCGGGGCGAAAGACGAAGATTAAGCGGGAATAGCTC
>SKFA01002034.1_pt1 | contig 10690 bp, 9 predicted proteins | sample 4820291 | NCBI WGS metagenome assembly SKFA01 (sample SAMN11008795, study PRJNA524170) | human gut metagenome | isolation source: fecal sample from pouch patient p30 | place: Israel: Tel-Aviv | reverse complement strand
GACCTACCCCGCATCGAGCTTTTTGCCCGAGAAGCCGCCCCGGGATGGGACGTGTGGGGCAACGAAGCGCCGACGCCTGAAGTCAAGGACGCGCCAGTCGACAGCGTCGAGCTGGCCGGAAAGGAGGAAACACATGAACCAGACAACCAAAGAGACCCGGCGCCGCAGCTATGACGCCGTACTCCCCAAGCGGGCCGCCCGCTGCCGCCTGATCCTCGAGACCCTCGGCAACCGTGAGCTCACGGCCAGCGAGATCACCGAGGCGCTCGTGCGCTCCAACGCCATCGATGTTATCGTTGTGGACTCCGTGGCGGCGCTCGTTCCGCGCGCGGAGATCGAGGGCGAAATGGGCGACAGCCACGTCGGCTTGCAGGCGCGTTTGATGTCGCAGGCGTTAAGAAAGCTTGCCGGCGCCATCTCGAAGTCAAACTGCGTCGCCATTTTCATCAACCAGCTGCGCGAAAAAGTCGGCGTTGTCTACGGCAACCCGGAGGTCACACCGGGCGGCCGCGCGCTCAAGTTCTTCTCTTCTGTGCGAATCGATATTCGCAAAATCGATACCATCAAGCTCAAGGATGAGGTTATCGGCAATCGCGTGCGTGCCAAGGTCGTTAAGAACAAGGTGGCCGCTCCGTTCCGCTCTGCTGAGTTCGACATTATGTACGGTACGGGCATCTCTAAGGAGGGCTCGATTCTGGACATGGCTGTCGAGTGCGGCATCTGCAAGAAGATGGGCTCCTGGTTTGCCTATGGCGAGGACAAGCTCGGCAACGGTCGCGAGGCCGCCAAGGCGTTCCTGCGCGAACACCCCGATTGCGCCGACGAGATTGAGCATAAGGTCCGTCTTGCCTGCGGGCTTGAGTTTGATGACGATGCTCCGTCCGAGGTAGAGCTGACCGATCAGCCTGCGCCTGAGGAGTTTGACGAGCTTTACGCCATCGATGGTTCCGCCATGCTCGATGATGACGACGAGTAGCGGTTACGCTCATGTCGTATACGGTGACCGAGGCCACGGTCGTCTTTCCCGATAAGAAGGCGGCCTCCTCGTTCTCGACCGGTTATGCGTCCAAAAAGCCTTGCGCACATATCGATTGTGAGCTTGAGGGCGGTTTTGAGCGGTCCATTTGGATTCCCGTGCGGGTCGCGCGCCTGTATGTCAAAAACCGCCCCGATCTTCCCTGTGATTGGGATAACTTTCGTGAGGCGGTGCAGCTCATCGAGCGTAAATGTGCACTTACCATGGTGACTGAGATGTTATCGCGCCGCGACCATGCGACGGGTGAGGTCCGTGACAAGCTGGCTCGCTACGGCTTTCACCAGCCCGCGATCGATTTCGCCGTCGAGCGCGCCACCGAGTATCGCTTTTTAGACGAGAATCGCTTTTGCTCGTACTTTATCGAGGAACGCAAGCGGCGCGGTTGGGGACAGCGCAAAATCGAGACCGAGCTCAAGCGACGTCATGTTGTGCTCGATGACATTCCCGGTTATCCCGAGGATTATTTTGCCGTCGAAGACGATTTGGCGCGTGCGTCAGCCCTGCTCGCCAAGCGGCGTGTTCCAGAGACGCGCGGATTCGAAAAACTGGTTCGGTTTTTGATGGGCAAGGGCTTCTCGTATCACATCGCCGCCGATGCTGTTAAGGCACGTCTCGATGCCGAATGCGAGGAATGTGCGCTTTAGGCGTATGCGTTTTGTGGCCCCGCCGCTCACCGCGTTTTAGCCGCCGTACTGGGGCCATTTATTTGACAGTTGTTGTGGTTCAACGTACGATAAACACTGTCATTTGCTTTGTGATATGTGCTCATCTGTGATGAGTTTGTTTATATGTTTATCTGTATCCGACCCGCATAAGCTGCGCCCATATTACTCAAATGTCGCGAGCCGTTCGTAAGGACGGTTCGCTTTGCTGTGTAACGAATCCATAAAAAGGAGTGAGCATGCCTATCATTGCAGCGCTCGTTGGCCTCGTTTTGGGTGCCATCGCCGCCATTGCCTACATGCGCACCGCCAAGCAGGGTAGTCTTCACGAGGCCGACGAAAAGATTCAGTCGGCACACGCGCAGGCAGAGTCCCTGATCGGTGATGCAAAGCGTCAGGCCGAGACCCTCAAAAAAGAGGCTCTGCTCGAGGCCAAGGAAGAGATCATCAAGAACAAGCAGGCCGCCGAGGCCGAGGACAAGCAGCGTAAGAGCGAGATTCGCACGCTCGAAAACCGCGTGATGCAGCGCGAGGAATCGCTCGATCGTCGCAACGATGCGCTCGACAAGCGCGAGCATCAGCTGTCCAGTCAGGCCGGTCAGGTCGAGAAGCGCTCCCGTGAGCTCGAGGAGCTCTGCGCAAAGCAGACCTCCGAGCTCGAGCGTATCGCCGACCTTACCCGCGAGGATGCCCACAAGGAGCTGCTCGACAAGGTCCGCGGCGAGGTTACCCACGAGGCCGCCACGATTATTCGCGAGTCCGAGCAGCAGGTTCGCGCCGAGTGCCACAAGACCGCCCAGGAGATTCTGTCCCTGGCGATTCAGCGCTGCGCTGCCGACCACACTGCCGAGGTCACCGTTACCTCCGTGCACATTCCCTCTGATGACCTCAAGGGCCGTATCATCGGTCGCGAGGGTCGCAACATCCGGACCTTCGAGCAGGTTTCCGGCGTCAACCTCGTGATCGACGACACGCCCGAGACCGTCGTTCTTTCGAGCTTCGATCCGGTCCGTCGTGAGACCGCCCGTGTTGCTCTGGAGAACCTCATCGCCGACGGCCGCATTCACCCCGCCCGCATCGAGGAGATGTATCACAAGGCCGCCGACTTGGTTCAGCAGCGTGTGCGCGAGGCTGGCGAGCAGGCCGCCTTCGATACCGGCATTCACGACCTGCACCCCGAGATCGTCAAGACCCTGGGTGCTCTGCGCTACCGCACCTCGTTTGGTCAGAACGTGCTACAGCACTCGCTTGAGGTTTCCGACCTGTGCGGCGTTATGGCTTCCGAGCTTGGTCTGGATGTTGTGACCGCCAAGCGCGCCGGTCTTCTGCACGACCTGGGCAAGGCAATCGACCATGACGTCGAGGGCCCGCATGCCGTCATCGGCGCCGAGCTTGCCCGCCGTTATGGCGAGAAGCCCGTTATCGTCCACGCTATCGAGGCTCACCATGCCGACGTCGACCCCAACACGGTGCTCGATGTCCTGGTACAGGCCGCCGATGCTGTCTCTGCCTCTCGCCCCGGTGCCCGTCGCGAGTCTGCCGAGAACTACATCAAGCGTCTTGAGAAGCTCGAGGAGATCGCCAACTCCCATGACGGCGTCGAGCGTACCTATGCCATGCAGGCTGGTCGCGAGGTACACGTCATGGTTCAGCCGGACAAGATTTCCGATGCCCAGTCCACGGTTCTGGCTCACGATATCGCCCATCAGATCGAGGAAGAGATGGAGTATCCCGGTCAGGTGCGCGTCGTCGTGATTCGCGAGAGCCGCGCTGTCGATATCGCTAAATAACATGAGCGACGCGAACGAGCTCATCTCATTTATCGCGTCGATGTCGGGGGAGGGCAACCTTCGCGTCGAGGAGAACCTTGGCGAGGGGTATGTCCGCCTCCGCGTTTCGGAGGCCGAGCGGCGCCAGGCAAAGCACGACATTCAGCATGTCGAGGATATCGTCATCGAAATGCTCCGTAATGCTCGCGATGCCGGCGCCGACAAGGTCTTTCTCGCTACGACCAAGGAAGATGGCGTCCGCACGCTTGTCTTTCTGGATAACGGCTCGGGTGTTCCGCAGGATATGCAAGAGCGAATCTTCGATGCTCGCGTTACCTCCAAGCTCGAGAGCATGAAGATGGACCGTTGGGGCGTTCACGGTCGTGGCATGGCATTGTTTTCGATCAAGCAGAACACCGATGAGGCCCGTGTGGTCACGTCAGGTGTCGATCTTGGCTCGGCATTTAAGGTGAGCGTTGCGGCCGACCGCCTCAGTGAGCGTGCCGATCAGTCCAGCTGGCCCCAGGCTGTCAAGGATGAGGACGGACGTTATGTCTGTGCTCGCGGTCCGCATAATATTATTCGCGCTGCTTGTGAGTTTGCGCTCGAGGAGCTGCGTGGTTGTGATGTCTATCTTGGTTCTCCGTCTGAGATTGCCGCGACCCTTTATGCTCAGGCGTCAAGTCGGCTCGATACGTCTCGTCTCCTGTTTATTGACGACGAGAGCGAGCTTCCGGTTGTCGATCGTCTAGGCCTTGCCTCCGATGCCGAGGACTTTATCCGTATCTGCTCGGGTTTGGGTCTTGAGATGTCCGAGCGCACGGCACATCGTATTTTGGCAGGGCAGATTAAGCCCGTTCGCGGTGTGACCGCGCGTCTGCTGCGCGAGCGTGATTCGTCTTCGCATGCGCCGGCTCCCGTCGATCTTGCAAAGGATCGTCGCGGGCTTCGTATTGCCAAGGATGACATGGCACAGTTTTCGCGTGCTGTGGAGCGCGACTTTAATGACCTTGCCGCCCGGTACTATCTCAACCTTTGCGGCGACCCAAAGATTCGCGTTTCGCGTGATCGAATCACCGTGACATTCGATCTTGCCAAAGAGGAATAGTGCCTTTACCGAGTCCACTCGGTACGATACAGTTGTTGCAGTTAAAACGTACTTTTAAACGCAGGAGTTTCTTCATGGATTGCCTGAAGGTATCAAGCAAATCATCGCCCGCGTCCGTTGCCGGCGCCATCGCCGGCATGGTCAAGGATGGTGTGCCCGTCAACATTCAGTGTGTCGGCGCCGGTGCGGTCAACCAGGCCATAAAGGCCGTGGCTATTGCGCGCGGTTTTTTGATTCCAACCGGATTTGATATTTCCTGTGCGCCCGTGTTCTCCGACATCCTTATTAACGGGGAGTCGCGCACGGCCATCCGTCTTTCTATTTACGTTCACCAGATCAATCGAGCTGCTATGGATAACGTCGTCATGGATGATGTTAAGCCTGTGGCATAGCTTCTGCTTGCCTCGATTCGCCCCTCCCTCTCTCCATCGTTAGGACTTATGCACATGGACCAGCGTTCCGTACGCGATATTCTTGCCGGTAAAACATACTTTATCCGCACCTTTGGCTGCCAGATGAATCAGCACGACTCTGAGCGCGTGAGCGGTCTGCTCGATTCGTATGGTTGCCTCATGGCGCTCGATCCCGAGCATGCCGATATTGTTGTCTTCATGACATGCTGCGTGCGCGAGGCCGCCGATACTCGCCTGTACGGTCAGTGCAATTCCTGCAAAAGCCTGCCGCCTTCGCCTTCGGGTAAGCGCGTGGTTGCCGTGGGTGGCTGTATCGCGCAGCGTGATGGTGAGGGCCTGCTCACCAACGTCGATAACGTCAATGTCATCTTTGGCACGCATTCCATCGCACATGTGGCCGAGCTCATTGCCGAGGCGTTCCTGGACGGTAAGCGTCATATCCGCGCCAATGAGCATGAGGATACGGATGCCATGAGCATGCCGTGGCATCGCGAGACCCAGTATCACGCCTGGGTGCCCATCATGACGGGCTGCAATAATTTCTGCACCTATTGCATCGTGCCGTACGTGCGCGGTCGCGAAAAGAGCCGCCCCTTCGAGGAGATTGTCGACGAGGTGACCGGTCTGGTGCGCCAGGGCGTGCGTGAGATTACGCTGCTGGGCCAAAACGTTAACTCATATGGTCGCGATCTGTTTGGCAAGCCTCGTTTTGCCGATTTGCTGCGTGCCGTGGGCGATACGGGTGTGGAGCGCATCTTCTTTACCTCTTCTCATCCTAAGGATCTGCTGCCCGAGACCATCGACGCTATGGCCGAGACGCCCGCCGTCATGCCGCAGCTTCACTTGGCCGTTCAGTCAGGTTCGACGCGGATCCTCAAAGAGATGAATCGCCGTTATACACGCGAGGACTATCTGAGCCTGGTCGATCGCATTCGCAACCGCATGCCCGATATCGCGCTCTCGACCGACATTATCGTTGGCTTCCCGGGCGAGACCGAGGAAGACTTCGAGCAGACGCTCTCACTTGCCGAGACGGTCCGCTATGCTCAGGCCTATACCTTCATTTATTCCAAGCGCGCTGGTACCCCGGCCGCAGAGATTGACGATCCTACGCCGCATGAGGTTATTCTCGAGCGTTTCAACCGCCTGGTTAAGGTTATCGAGACCACGGCACACGAGTATAACCAGGATGAGCTTCATACTGTGGTGCCGGCGCTCATTGAGGGAACGAGTAAAAAGAACGACGCGGTCCTGCTGGGCAAGAGTCCCAAGAATCAGACCGTTCATGCGCCTATCCCCGAGGGTTACAGCATCGATCAGCTTGTTGGCAAGATTGTTGATGTTGACGTTGACGTTGCCAAGACCTGGTATTTGTCCGGTTCCGTTGTGGGCGAGCCGCGCTAATGGTTTCTCCCGGGGCAGGTCTTTCCGCCGTTGCGATCGTTGGTCCGACGGCGGTAGGTAAGAGTGATGTTGCCGACCGTTTGGCCGCTCGTCTTTCGTCCGAAGTGCTGTCGTGTGATGCGATGCAAATCTATCGCGGCATGGACATCGGTACCGCAAAGATGGCGCCCAATGAGTGTACGGCGCCGCTGCGTCTCGTCGACATTGTAGAGCCGGGTGTGGCGTACTCTGCGGCGCTTTATCAGGCTGACGCTCGCGCACATGTTGAACGTCTCCTTGGTTCGGGTTGCCTGCCGGTTTTTTGCGGAGGTACGGGGCTGTATCTCAAGGCTGCCCTTGATGAGATGGACTTTCCCTCGGGTGAACTTGAGGACGATCGCCGTGCGGGCTATCAGGAGCTTGCCGAGCGTATTGGCGAGGAAGAACTGCATGCCCTGCTTGCCGAGCGCGACCCAGAATCGGCTGCTGTTATTCATCCCCATAACGTGCGCCGTGTGATTCGTGCGCTCGAGATGCATGATGATGGTATCTCCTATGCACAGCAAAAAAGTCAGTTTAGTGTTCCGCGCGAGCATTATCACGCTCTGTGGTTTGGTCTGACGCGTAATCGCGAGGTGCTCTACGAGCGCATTAACCTGCGCGTCGATCTGATGTTTGAGCAGGGCCTTGTCGATGAGGTCCGCGGTCTTATGGACCAGGGGCTGGGAGATGCCCTGACGTCGATGCAGGCAATTGGCTATAAAGAGATCGTCGATGCTTTCAATGGCGTGATAAGCATGGATGAGGCTCGCGAACTCATTAAGATGCGTTCGCGTCGTTATGCCAAGCGTCAGCTTTCGTGGTTTAAGCGCGATGACCGTATCGTGTGGTTTGATATGGATGAATGTACGATCGATGAGGTCGTTGAGGATATCCTGCATCGTATTGAGGCTGCCTAATGGCCCGTTTCCCCCTTGTTCCCACGGCACCCGAGCCCGAGCGTGCCATATTAGTTGGTGTTGAGTGGCGCGACAATGCGTGGCCGCTCGATCATTCGCTTGACGAGCTTGAGCGCCTTGCCCATACGGCTGGCGCCCAGTGTGTGGCGCGTTTGTCACAGCGTCTGGTAAAGCCGTATCCAAAATCGTTTATCGGTTCCGGTAAGGTTGAAGAGCTGTGCGGCCTGGTGCATCGTATGGATGCCGATGTCGTTATTTTTGACGACGACCTGACGCCCTCGCAGCAGTCCTATTTGGAGAAAGCCGTGGGCGAGCCGGTAAAGATTATCGATCGTACAGCACTGATCCTGGATATCTTTGGCCTGCATGCTCAGACTCGTGAGGGACGCCTACAGGTACAGCTGGCACAGCTTCAGTATCTGTTGCCTCGTCTGCGCGGTATGTGGAGCCATCTTGCCAAGGAGCAGACGCGCGGCGGCATCGGCTCACGCTTTGGTCAGGGCGAAAGTCAGCTCGAGGTCGACCGTCGCCTCATTCGCAACAAGATCGCTGCGCTTCGTCGTGAGCTCAAGCAGGTCGAACAGCGTCGTGATGTTCAATCCAAGAGTCGCATTGAGTCACCGGCGTTTCGCGTCGCGTTAGCCGGTTATACCAATGCCGGCAAATCGACGTGTCTCAATCGTCTAACCGGCTCGACGGTACTTTCGCAGGACAAGCTGTTTGCTACGCTCGACCCGACGACGCGTTCGTATCGCCTGCCCGGCGGTCGCGGCATGACGATTACCGATACCGTCGGCTTTATTCAAAAGCTGCCGCATGGCCTGGTCGATGCCTTTAAATCGACGCTGTCCGAGGTGTTGGGTGCCGATCTAATTCTCAAAGTCGTAGATGCGTCTGACGAGGACTATGAGCGGCAGCTGGAGGCTGTCGACCGCGTGCTTGATGAGATCGGCGCCGGAGAGCGCCTAACGCTGACTGTGTTCAATAAAATCGATCTTCTCGATAGCGTTGATCGATTAAGTTTCCGTCGTCGCTATCCCGAGGCCGTGCTGTTCTCGGCCCAGACGGGCGAGGGGCTCGACGATCTCGTCGATCGCATTGCTCGCGAGGCAGCTGCCACCGATGTGCTGCTTTCAGCCGACATTCCATATCGTGAAGGCGCGCTCATCACACTCGTGCATGAGCAGGGGACCCTTTTGCACGAGGAATATCTCGAGGATGGCGTTCGTATTGTGGCGAAACTGCCGGCTCGTATTGCACCTCGCCTCGAGCGTTATCGCACCGAGTAGACGAGCTCCAAAATGCTCAGAATGATGGGCTGATGCAGCAGATAAAAGGGGAGTGCATGACGTCCAAGGCTGGCGAGCGCCGGCAGGGGGTTGGCGTAGGCCCAGCTAGGGACGGTCTTATCGATTCCCTGCGCTATATGTGCGGCGAAGTATCCTGCAAGATACATAAAGATAAATGGGATGATGGGGTAGTAATCACCTGAAACAAACCCAGGGCTCGGAAATCCCAGCCACGCCAGGTAGGGGACAGGGTAGATCGTTTTGGGGATGCTCCAGGTGAGGGCGAACAACACAAGGCATAGGGACATGCCCCATCTCGCCGATATCTTCTTAAGGACGGGATCGGTCAACGCCACGATGCCGGTACATGCAGCCATGCAGTAGATGATGCCAAAATTAACCGAATCGTCGACTGAGACAAGTGTTGTTGCCAACCAGACGACGAGTGCTGCTAAGGCGTATTTGGCGGCACGTTTGATATTGTTGCGCGAAAGAGTGCACATCCAACCCGCGATAAACAAGAATACCCAGCTGATGCTGGCGCGCCAGATGTCTTGAAAGACAGTCTGGGTAAACCAGGGCATATCCCAACCGTACAGGTAGGCGAAATCGTAGCAAGCGTGAAAACCTGCCATTGAAATCATCGTAAACCCGCGGACGGTATCAAAGATGGTGATGCGTTTTTGCATTACGAGAACCGGCGCATCAAGCCGACGACTTTGCCCAAGATAACGGGATTCGTTGCATAGATAGGCTCCATGGTGTCATTCTCGGGCTGCAGGCGTACGCGTCCCTGCTCCTTGTAGAACGTCTTGACGGTCGCTGAACCATCGATCATGGCTACGACAATTTCGCCGTTCATGGCACTCTTTTGTTCACGGACGATGATGTAATCGCCATTGAAGATGCCGACATTGATCATTGAGCTCCCATGCACCTCAAGGATAAAGGAACCCTGATCAGTGGCGATTTCGGTCGGGATAGTAAAAGTGTCTTCGATATTCTGCTCGGCCAGAATGGGAATCCCGGCCGCTACGCGACCAACGAGCGGTAGCGCGACCGTTCCGCGAGGTGCGGTGGGCTCGTCAGATTTAGAAATTGAGACAGAGGAACCGTCCTCGTTAAAGAGTTCCAGGGCGCGCGGTTTGGTGGCATCGCGCTTGAGTAGCCCGCGCGCCTCCAGGGCAGATAGATGGGCGTGCACGGTGCTGGGGGAGGAAAGGCCTACGGCCGAAGCCATCTCGCGCACACTGGGCGGATAGCCCTTCTCCTGCTGATATTCCTTGATGAAGTCGTAAATTTGCTGCTGACGCTTGGTAATTTTGCGAGCCATCAGGGATTCCTCTCTACCCATACCAAACAAATGTTCTATTTTTGCTTGACAGGAACAACTGTTCGAAGATAATAATAACCGAACACTCGTTCCCGCGCTAGACTTTTTTGTCCCCGCGGCTTGATAAAACAGTTCTCGTCAAAACAAACGAGAGGAGAACAGAATGAACGCAGCGGATATGGTCCAGGGAAACCTTGCTCTTAAGCTCGAGGCGCCCGCCTCGCCTGCCTTCACGGTCGTGAAGGGTGGACGCTCCCATTTTCAGGCCGTGACCGCTAATCCCGTTCGCACCCAGCGTGCGGCCGCTGCTTCGGCTCCTGTTGCCCTGAAGGCCTCGACGATTGTTGCTGTTGCTGTAGCATTCACCCTGTTCTTTGTGCTCGCCACGTCAGTCTTTTCTGCTCGTCACGCAGCATATGCCGATTCCGTAGCCAACGTCACCTACGAAACGGTTCGTGTGCAGTCTGGCGATTCTCTGTGGTCGCTTGCCCAGGAGCATCCCATCGATGGCCTTTCCACGCAGGAGACTTCCGACATGATTCGTAGCGTCAATCACCTCGATCGCGGCTCTCTTGATGCTGGTGCAGTTCTGAAAGTTCCGGCTCGTTCGTAAGATTTCGGCTCAGCCGCATGGTACCCTTGTTATCGTTTAAGAGGAGGTACCATGCGCTGTCCCAAATGTGGCAAGGCACATACCCGCGTTGTCGATTCCCGTATGCAGGAGTCGAACAACACTAT
>SKFA01002030.1_pt1 | contig 10704 bp, 9 predicted proteins | sample 4820291 | NCBI WGS metagenome assembly SKFA01 (sample SAMN11008795, study PRJNA524170) | human gut metagenome | isolation source: fecal sample from pouch patient p30 | place: Israel: Tel-Aviv | reverse complement strand
CACCACCAAGGACAACTGGGGCGCCGCCCGTCGGTCTGGCACCGAGAACATCTACAAGGTGTACGCCGAGAGCTTCGAATCCCCTGAGGCTCTGGACAAGGTGCTCGCCGAGGCCACCGAGGTCGTGGACAAGGCTCTGGCCGAGTGATACGGCGTTCCGCCAAGTAATCAAGGCGTAGCGCGAAAAAGACCCGTTCCGTATGGAGCGGGTCTTTTTCGTTGTCGATATCCGCCGTATGGCACGAAACGTGCTTTTCTGGCATGAAACGCAAGCTCCGCGGCACCCCGTATTTCCCTCTCCCGGTACGCTTGGAAACAGAGCCGGAACGTCATCCGCGCAATCACGGCACAGCAAGGAGGGAACGTGCGCATCGCCATCGTCGAGGATCACCCTGCCGAACGCGAACTGATCGCCACCATGTGCGCGGAATACTTCAACGGCCGGAACGTCGGCGCAACCGCCGGCAGGAATGCCATGCAAACGGTCTGTGACGTTTTCCCCGACGCGAAATCGTTCATCGAAAGCTGGAAGAACAGCCGTTACGACCTGCTGCTGCTCGACTGTTATCTCAGCGACGAGAATCTGCCGCATGCCACCACCGGATTGGACATAGCGCGGCTGCTGCGCAATCAGAACGACGACTGCGCGATCGTCTTCATCACGTCCAGCACCGATTTCGCGGTGCTCGGCTACGAGGTGCAGGCGAGCGGTTATCTGCTCAAGCCCGTCAATCGCAAAACCTTCGAAGCCACCATGGAACGCGTCGAAGAGCAGCTGAAGGCAAAACCGCCGGTCACCCATCTGGCAAAGGCGCAGTCGCCCGGCACGGTGGATTCCAGCTGGCATGTGGCGTTCGGCAATCCGGCCGTGACCATGGACCGGCGGCTCATCGCATACGCCCTGTCCAACGCGCACTACGTGGAATTTACGTTCGCGGACGGCACCCAGACCAAAATCCGCACCAATTTCTCCGACGTGGACCAACGGCTCACCGTGTTCGACAACTTCTACCGCACCGCGCGAGGCGTGCTCGTCAACTTCGACTACGTGTCCGGCATCACCAACGCGCAGTTCGTCATGAAAGGCGGCAAACGCATTCCCATCACGAAAACGGCGGTGACCACCACCTGCCGCGCATACGCGGAATACACGTTCACCCGCATGCGTACGGAGGACTGACATGTTCGCACCACTCGGCGAAATCATCCGGAACGGCATCGCCCAAACCACCCCGTCAGGTCTGTTCTTCGCCATCGGAGAGCAGCTCAACGCGTTGTCCGGCCTGGCATTGTGCCTCATCATGGCATGGAGTCACATGGACAATCCACGCCGTAACGGCACACTGTTCATGTCCATCGGACTGGTCTGGTTCCTGCTATGCGGCGTGCTGTGCGGCACTCTGGGCATCCCATCACTGTGGACGGTCATTCCGACCGCGCCGCTTGTGCTGCTGGTCCTGCGATGGCTGACCGAACTGCCATGGCGGCAACTGTTGCTGATTGTGGCCACGGCTTCCTACATGGTGGCGATCGTCTACTATCTGTCGCTCGTCATCGATGTGGCCGTTCTTGGCGCGGATTCAACCAATCTCCGCGTCGGCTGGCCGGGACTGGTCAATCTGCTGCTGCTTGACGTCATCGCACTGGTCTCGCTTTGGCATCCGCTGCATGATTCGATTCCAGCCACATTCGATTCCCCATCCATCAGCAAAGGCTTCTGGCAGCTTATCTGGCTGTTTCCGTTCGTTTCGTCCGCGATTGTGGTGTGGTGCATGCCGGCGGACAATTCCACGCTGCTGGACTCGCATATGCTGGAAATCGCGTTCACCGTGGCGGTGGTCTATTCCTGTTTCATGGTGTTGGCGTATTTCCTCATCTGGTACATGATTCAGCAGTCGGACCGTCTGCTCGCGGCCCGCAGGCGACAGCATTATGAGGCTTTGCAGACGTTGCAGCTGCAACACATGAACGAGCGGATCCATGAGGCGCGTCAGATCAAGCACAACGTGCGTCACCACATCCACTCACTGCAGGCGTTGGCCGCGGCTGAAGACATGGATGGCATCCGCTCATATCTGGATGAGATGTCCAAACACCGGCTGCTGCAACCGGCACCAATGCAGTATTGCGAGCATGCGTCGCTGAACGCGGTGCTTGTCTACTATTGCGATTGGGTCCGGCATTTGGGTGCGGATGTGGACGTCAAAGCGGCGGTGCCGCAATACATCAACATCAACAACGCGGAATTATGCTCCATGGTCGGCAATCTGCTGGAGAACGCCACGGAGGCCATCACCCAGCAAACGCAGGGCGAGAGGCGGCTCAAAGTGCGCATCCGGTATCGTTCCGGCCCTCCGGCGGCCCTGTTCATCACGGTGGACAACACGTACGGCGAAGCCGACACCAGCATCGAACAGATCGACGGCGATCTCGTCTCGACCAAACATGGTGGCACGGGGCTGGGCACCGCCACCGTACGAGAGACGGCCGAACGGCACCATGGCACGGCCTCCTTCGAGCACAGCGACGGCATGTTCCGCGCCTCCGTCATGCTGTGTCTCGGCGACTAATCGCATATGCCGTTGCCATGCGGTATCGATAGGCGATACCGCATGGCGGACGATGCGGTATGACGGGCAAACGGCGAGTCGCGCGGCTTTCGTAGGGTAGAAGCATGACGATTACGGTTTCAACAGACGGTTCCGCGCTTGGCAATCCGAATGGTCCGATGGGTTGGGCCTGGGCCGACCACGAGCCCGCGGCAGGCGGCAAGCCGGGGCACGAGCATGCCGGCGATTGCGATGCCGGCGGCGCGACGAACGGCACCAACCAGATCGGCGAATTATGCGCCGTGCTGGAGGCGTTGCGAGCGCATCCCGGTTCCGAAGACCTGGTGATCGAGACCGACTCGCAGTATGCGATCAACTGCTCCACCAAGTGGGTACAGGGTTGGAAGCGCAACGGCTGGAAGAATTCGCAGAAGAAACCGGTGAAGAACGCCGATTTGATCCGCGCCATCGACAATGAGATCGCACATAGGGCGGGGTCGGTGCGATTCGTGTGGGTCAAGGGTCATGCCGGCAACGCGGGCAACGAGAAAGTGGACGAGCTGGCACGCACGTATGCGGGCGATTGCCGTTCGCATGTGCGCGAAGGCTATCTGCCGTTGGAAGGATGGCAGTCGCTGCTGGCTTCCGAGTATTCGCGTGGCACCGATGTTCCCGAGGATGCGAGGATGCTGATGGATGGTGCGATCAGCGCCGCCGAATACCACATGGGACGCGGACAAGGCGATTCCGCCACGACCGGCACCGGCGATTCCGGTGCCGATACCGCCAATTCCAGCAACAGCACGAAGCCGCGTTCGATCGCCAGCATGCTGGCGGAGCCGGAAGGCGTTTCCCACGACCTTGCGGATTTCGGACAGACAACCGATGACGACGCAGATGATGCGGTGGAAACGACCGTGCTCGAGACCGAACCGGCGGAAACCACCACAATGCTTGAGACCGAAGCGACGAAAGTCATACCCGAATCCAGCTTCCCGGACGCGGGCGGTCCAGCCGAACCGGACGAATCCGGAGAAACAGACGAATCCGGGAAAACGGACGAATCCGGTGAACCGCATCAATCCTATGCGCAGATGCTGGTCAAACCCGACTATTTTCCCCGTGAAGGCGACGAGAACGACAAGCCGGTGACGGGCAACGCGGACGGCACGGACACGGACAGCACGGCCGTACCGCAGAATGCGAACGAATCGCACAGCGAATCGCAAGACGACGAAGAATCGGCACCGGAACAGGCAGCTTCATCGCAATCGCAGGATCTACCGAAACTGCCGCATCGTCCAAGCCCATCGGGCCTGTCGGTGTCGGGTACGGTGCGGTTCACTCCCCCACCGGAATCCAGCCCGACCTTCGACGGCAATCCACGTCTCATCCGTGGGTATATCGCCGTGGAAGGCTATGTGATGGGTGACGGCACGCTGGTATTGGACGAGGCGCCGTTCGCGGTCAAACATAGCTGAGCGAGACATGTGGGGAGCCGCTTTACGCAAGCCGCTCCCCACATGTCATTTCATGCGCGTCTTTTTTTGCACGCCACCTCACGCAGGACCGTGAAACATTCCGTGAAAACTTTTCCGCAGTCCAAAACAGACACCTGCTCCCGCAACCGACCATTCGCGCCTTGAAAATCAACGCATCCGATAGTATGGAGACGGTCTTAACCCCATATCGAAGGAGGATCATGGACAAGGCACAGCAGGACGCGCTGAAGAAGGCGGCCGGCATCGAGGCTGCAAAGCTGATTCAGAACGGCATGATCGCAGGTCTGGGCACCGGCTCGACCGTGCGTTTCCTGGTCGACGAGCTCGGTCGTCGCGTCAAGGAGGAAGGCCTCGAGTTCACGGGCGTCACCACCTCCCGCCGCACCCAGGAGCAGGCCGAAGGCTACGGCATCAAGATCGTCAACATCGATGACGTCGACCATATCGACGTGACCATCGACGGCGCCGACGAGGTGGACAAGAACTTCAACGGCATCAAGGGCGGCGGTGCGGCTCTCCTGTGGGAGAAGATCGTGGCCACCAACTCCAACAAGATCGTGTGGATCGTGGACGGGTCCAAGGTCGTGGACACCATCGGCAAGTTCCCGCTGCCGGTCGAGGTGATTCCGTTCGGCGCAGGCCAGGTCGTCAAGAAGTTCGAGGCCAAGGGCTACAAGCCGGTGCTGCGTCTCGACGCGAACGGCGAGCCGGTGCGCACCGATGAGAACAACTATGTGGTGGATCTGCACCTCGAGCGCATCGATCACCCGCAGGAGCTCGCGCAGGACCTCATCACCACGGTCGGCGTGGTCGAGCACGGCCTGTTCCTGAACATGGTGGACCAGGTCATCGTCGGCGATCCGAACGGCCCGCGCGTGATGGACAACCCCAACAAGTGAGATCCTGACAGGCAGGCGTGTCGGCTGGTGTGGAATATACCGGCCGACACCGCCGCGCAGATAGCAAAAATCCCGCGACTCCGAAAGGAATCGCGGGATTTTGTTTGAGCGGACGCTTCACACGCGCCTGAAGACTACTTGCGCTGGTGGCGAGTCTTACGAAGCAGTTTACGATGCTTCTTCTTGCTCATGCGCTTGCGGCGCTTCTTGATGACCGAGCCCATCTCAGCCTCCGTTCCTTAAACTCAAAGGGTAAAAGTTTGCAACTTGCCCAATACTACACTGCTTCGGGGACGAATACGCGCGCAGGCATTCATATGGTGGAAAATCACGTTTCGTTTTCCGCGTGATATTCCATCAGCCGGCCGCGATTCGCCATCGAGACGATTCCGTCGACGTTACAGGGGGAACTGCTGGTAGAAACGCTGGATGTCGTTCTTCGCGCCGGTGGCATAGAAAACCACCGTATCGTTGCGCCACACGGCAACGGCCTTGGTATCGTCGTCCGGATCGGCTTTGGCGCTGTAGGCGCCGGTCGTCTTGCCGGAGACCTTCACGTTGCCGCTTCCCAGCTCCTTGCCGGTCATGGCTTCAGCCAGCGTGTCGTACTGGGATTTCGCCTTGTCGCCGTCGTTCCACTGGCCCACTTCCAGCGTGACGTCCTGTCCTTTCTTGCCGGTGGAATACGTCAACGCGTATTCCTCGACGGGAGAGGTGCTGGACCACGTCGTGCTGGCGTCAGCCTTGGTACGCGCGTAATTCAATACGGAATCCGGCATGGCCTTGAGCAGCTCGCTGGCCCCGTCGGGCAATGCCACGGCATCGATCGACGGTTTGGTGGGCTCCGTCTTGTCGCCGTCCGTACCGTTCGAAGTGGAAGCCTGCTGGCTCGTCTGACCGGCCTGTCCGGCCTGTCCGTTCTTGTTCAAGGCCCAACCAGGCCACACAAATGCGGAAATCAGAGCAAGCACAACCACAAGCGCGGCTGCTACGACGGCGGCAATCAATTTGCCATGCGAAGAGGAATTCTGCGTATCAGACATGCTTGTCATTCTTTCACAGCCATAAGACGCGCAACCATCCCCTCAAAGTCATGGAATCCAGTTCCCGAAACGGTTTTCAGCGCAATGTCTGTGCAACGAGTACGCCACCCGCGAACGTCTTGTCCCAAAACCTCCGTATTGTCGGCGATATGGCAAAGACGTCCTCGCAATTCCTCTGTTCCGAATGCGGCTGGAGCGGCCCGAAGTGGCTCGGCCGCTGCCCCGAATGCGGTCAATGGGGCACCATTGAGGAATTCCATGAAGCCCGTCCCGCGGCAGGCTCGCGTACCGCGGCTCCGGGACGGACCTCGCGCACGCAATCGCATCCGGTCGCATCGTCCGCGGCGAGGCCGATCACCGACATAGGCACGGAGAACATCTCCAGAATCGCCACAGGATTTTCGGAATTCGACCGCGTGCTCGGCGGTGGCATCGTGCCGGGATCGGTCACGCTGATCGCAGGAGAGCCGGGCATCGGCAAATCGACATTGCTGCTGGAAACCGCCGGCAATGTGGCGAGGCTGACGGCGTTCGCCACCGAGCGCAATACCGTACTGTATATTTCCGGCGAGGAATCGCAGGCGCAGGTCCGCATGCGCGCGTCGCGCATCGGCGCCATGGAGCCGAATCTGCTGCTCGCCTCCACCACGGATCTGTCCACGGTGTTGGGGCTTATCGAACAGTTCAAGCCGGCGTTGGCCATCGTCGATTCGGCGCAGACCATCGTCTCGCAGGACGTCGATGGCATCTCCGGCGGATCCACGCAGGTGCGCGAAGTGGCGAGCGCGCTGATTGACACCGCCAAAACCCTTGATATTCCAGTGCTTTTGGTGGGTCATGTCACCAAGGATGGTTCGATCGCAGGTCCGCGTACGTTGGAGCATCTGGTGGATGTGGTCTGTCAGTTCGAAGGCGATGCCGAAACCGCGTTGCGTATGCTGCGTGCAGTGAAGAACCGTTTCGGACCGACCGATGAGGTCGGCTGTTTCGATATGAGCGGCGAGGGCATTGAGGAGGTGACCGATCCGTCCGGCCTGTTCCTATCAACCGGCAATGGTTCTGCGGCGACGCAGGTGGATGGCACGTGCGTGACGTTCACGTTGGATGGGCATCGCAGTCTGCCGATTGAAGTGCAGGCGCTGGTCACCAGGTCGGTGCTGCCGACGCCACGTCGTGCGGCGAACGGTGTGGACTCCAACCGTATCGCCATGCTGGTGGCGGTGTTATATCGTCACGGTGGCATCAATCTGCTGGCCAACGACCTGTACATTTCCACAATCGCCGGCGGTCAGGCGCGTGAGCCGGGTTGCGATCTGGCGATTGTGGCCGCGTTGGCGAGCGCTGCGAAATCGAAACCGATTCCCCGCACGACGTGCGCGATCGGCGAGATTTCGTTGACCGGACAGGTGCGTCCGGTGCCGAGACTGGAATATCGGCTTCGTGAGGCGGCGCGTCTTGGTTTCACCACCGCCGTTGTGCCGACGCTGCGCAAGAACGTCGCCGTGCCGGGAATGGGCGTGGTGCAGGCGGATACGTTGCAGGACGCGTTGGCCGCGATTCTGCGATAGGTCGCCGATGCCCAAACGGCATCGCCATCCGCATTTTGCAACCCGGGAAAGCCCGTTTGGGTAACAAAACACAGATGGCGTCAATGATTCGCGTCAATCGAACCAATCAAATCAATCGAACCGATCCGTCTCAAGCGGTGAGGCGCTTCGTCTCCTCGACGTTGCGTTTCAGCTCGACCACCAGATCGTCGGCCGAATCGAATTTGATCTGCGGGCGCAGGAATCCAGCGAATTCCACGCGCGCCTGATGGCCGTACAGGTCCAACCAGTCATCGGTGATGGCGTAGGCTTCCACCACGCGTTCGGCGTCACCGTCCTCGTTGAACGTCGGCTTGGTGCCGATGGAGATGGCCGCCGGCCAGCGGTGTGGCGACTGCATGGCCACGCGCGCGTTGACGGACGAAGCATCATACTGCTGCGATACGCCGTCGGCCGGCTTCTCCCCGGCTTCTTCGCCACCGTCGGCGGACTTCTCCCCCAAATCGACCAGCCAGCCGGCGTACACGCCGTCCACCGGCAGGTATCCGGCGACGTTCTCGCTCAGATTGGCGGTCGGGAATCCGATGGTGCGGCCGCGTTCCTCGCCATGCACCACGGTGCCTTCCACGGCATGCGCGTGGCCGAGTATCGCGTCTGCGTCCTTGATACGGCCTTGGCTCAGCAGATAGCGCACATTGGTGGAGCTCCACGTGCGCACTTCCTTGGCCTGATGCTTCTTGCTCCATGCGCGTCGTTCGGCCTTGGAAGCCCCCTCCAGAGGGTCGGAAGGCTCGCCGGGTTCGGACGGCATCACCGGCTTCGCATTGACCGGCACTCGGGTCAGCCCCGGACCGAAATCGTCCACGACCTCCAGCTGGAACACGCCGGTGGCGAGCGCCAGATTCTCAATGGCCTTCACGTTTCCGGCGCGGTTCGCACCCATGGCGGCGTCGGAGCCGAGCACCAGCGTGCGCATGCCGAGTTTGCCGACCATCTGGCCAAGGAAGAAGCGGTATGATTTCGCGGAGAATGCCATGGTGTAGCGCACGATGAGCGTGTAGTCCACGCCGATGGCGTCGATGGCGCGCAGCCGTTCGTCCACACTGGTCAGCGCCTGCGTGTCAGGCGTGCCTGCGGGCGGTTCCTGACCGTCATGTTTGGCGGCGTAAGCGTGCACCAGCGCGGGACGCGGGTCGAACAGCACCACCACGGAGAACGCCTGCTCCTGTTCGGCGAGTTCGGCCACACGGCGGATGACCGCCTGATGTCCCTGATGCATGCCGTCGAATGAGCCGATGGTCACCACGGACTTCTTGTCGTTGCTCAGGGTCGGCCAATCCACCATGCCGCTGGCATCGGGGGTAAGCGTGATCGTCTTCATGTGTCCTTCTTTGCGTATTGTCCGTGTGTTTGTCGTGTTCGTATTGCGTGCCGGCCGGTCTTGATTGTTTCAGTTGAAGACCGCGACCGGCTTGGTCTCGCCACGTTTGGCGCGTTCCACGATCGCCACCAGATCGTTGGTTTCGGGAACGTACGCGGCCATGGTCGTATGGATGTCGTGGGCGATTCTACGGCCGAACCGCAGGTCCGTCGCCTCCTGTTCGGTGACGGGAAGCATGTCCATGGAAGCGGCCGCGCTGGCGACCGGGTCGAGTGCGTGGTCAACGGCATGCTCGGCATCGTCAAGCACCGCACGGTTGCGTGTCACTTCGATGCCTTCGCGGTTGGTGAAGGTTTTGGCTTCCGTATGGGCGGTCATGACGTTTGGCATGTTCACCGAGAAACGCCCGACGCGGATGCGGCGCAGCATGGTCAGATGGCCGCCGAGGCCGAGTTCGGCGCCCAGATCGCGGCCGAGTGCGCGGATGTAGGTGCCGGCCGAGCAGGTCACGGCCACGTCGAGTTCCATGACTGGCTGCATGTTCGGTTCGTTTTGCCCGTCGGTTTCGGCATGCCAGGATTCCTCCGGGGCGATTTCGATGGCATCGGCAAGCGGTGATCCCGCGCATGTGGTCGAAGCATAGCCGTATCGCACTGCCGAAACGCTGAATTCCGAGATGGTCACCGGACGGGCCTTGAGTTCCACATCCTTGCCTTCGCGAGCCAAGTCGTAGGCACGCTGGCCGTTGATTTTGATGGCGGAGAACGTATTGGGGACTTGTTCGATATCGCCGGTGAAATTGGTGGCGATGGTGCGTGTGAGCAGGTCTTGCCATGAGGCAGTTGGTAACGCCGTTGGTTCGCCGCTCTGGCCACCCTCAGTCAGCTGCGCTGATAGCGTTTGCCAGCGGGAGCGGGCTTCATCATCGACAAGCACCTCGCCTTCGGCATCATCGGTAGTGGTGCGCAGGCCGAGGCGTATGGTGGCCTCGTAGGTTTTGTCATGCGCCACGATGGCGTTGAGCAGTCGTGTGGCGTGGCCGAAGGCGATGACCAGCGTGCCAGTGGCCATGGGGTCAAGGGTGCCGGCGTGACCGACCTTCTTGATGTGCAACGCGCCGCGCACGGCGGCGACGGCGTCGAAACTGGTCACGCCTTGCGGCTTGTCGATGATGAGCAGACCGCTGGGGGTTGTATGAAGCACACTACTCCTCGTCAGAGTCGTCTTCGAAGTCGTCGCTGGGCTCGTCGTCATGCTTGTACGGATCGGCGTCGCCGGCGTACTGGGCGGTGGCGCGAGCACGGGCGAGTTCTTCGTCACGCTTCTTGGCCACGGCGAGTATGTCTTCGATCTCGTGAGCCTCGCCGGGCACTTCATCGAACACGAATTGGAGCTGCGGAGTCAGGCGCAGGCCAGCCTTGTGGCCCACCAGAGAACGCAGGTGGCCCTTGGCCTGATCGAGTGCCTGCTGGGCGCGCTTGCGTTCGCCTTCCTCGTGGCCTTCGTGGCCGAGCTGGGTCCAGTAGACCTTGGCGATCTGCAAATCGTTGGTCACACGAACTTCGGTGACGGTGATGCTGGCGAGTCGCTTGTCATGCAGTTCGCGCTCAATGGAGGAGGCGACGACACGCTGAATCAAGGCCGCAATACGTGCGGCGCGCGGGTTGGTTCCTGCCATAGGAATTTCCTTTTCTAGACTTGAGCCCCCTCTGACGAGGGGCTGCCGAACGCAGTGAGGCTGGGGGAGAGAAAATCATGGAACTACCATGTCTCTCCCCCAGTC
>SKFA01002023.1_pt1 | contig 10728 bp, 9 predicted proteins | sample 4820291 | NCBI WGS metagenome assembly SKFA01 (sample SAMN11008795, study PRJNA524170) | human gut metagenome | isolation source: fecal sample from pouch patient p30 | place: Israel: Tel-Aviv | reverse complement strand
CCCCAACTCCCCTTACCGCTGCTGGTACGATTTTGACCCCAAGTACAAGGGCGGCTACCGCAGCTGGTGGGGCTTTGAGACCCTGCCCGAGGTCGACGAGGAGACGCCCTCCTATGTGGAGTTCATCACCGGCCCGGGCGGTGTTATCGACACCTGGCTGCGGCGTGGCGCGGCAGGCTTCCGGCTGGATGTAGCCGATGAGCTGCCCGACGAATTCATTGAGAAGGTGCGCGCCGCCGTCAAGCGGGTCAGCCCCGAAAAGTTCCTGCTGGGCGAGGTGTGGGAGGATGCCACCACCAAGTTCGGCTTCAACAAGCGCCGCACCTACCTGCTGGGCAAGGGCCTGGACAGCGTGATGAACTACCCCTTCAAGAACGCCGTGCTGGATTTCGTCAAGGGCAAGCCCGCCGAGCAGGCTATGACGGAGATCCTGACCATCTGCGAGCACTACCCTGCCCCGGCCATAGATACCGCCCTGAACTTCCTCTCCACCCACGACACCGAGCGCGCCCTGACCGTGATCGCTGACGAGCCCGCCAATGGCCGGGGCCGCGCGTGGCAGAGCGGCCGCTGTGTGACCGGCGATTCCTACGAGGAGGGTCTGCTCCGCCTGCGGATGGCCTACGCCATCATCTACACCCTGCCGGGCGTGCCCTGCCTGTACTACGGCGACGAGATCGCCATGCAGGGCTACCGGGACCCCTTCAACCGGGCTTTCTTCCGGTGGGATGCCCACGAGCAGCGCCTGCGCCCCGTGCTGGCACAGCTGGCACAGCTCCGCCACACCTGCGAGGCCTTCCGCACCGGCCAGCTGCGGGTCCTGCGTGCCGAGGACGGCATCCTGCACTACCAGCGGGTGGGCAAGGTGGAGACTGCGGAGATCATCGTCAACCGCACCGAACATATCATCGTGGAGACCCTTGCCAGCGGCAAGAGCACTGAGGTGAATCCCATGGGCTTCACCATCGTGGTGGAAGAGGTGGGGCATAACCCGAACCACAGCTACTATGATTATGTATAAGGAGACGGATTAAACCTCTCCGTCATCTTCGCTGACGCGGCGAAGCCTGCGACTGAGAGGTTGGACAGAGCAGCACTCGCCCTTAAATAACAACATATTGTCATTTCCACGTCTTTGTTATATAATAAACGAAGAAGGAGGGATGTTCGATGTCCATTGACCCCATTTTCTGGCTCCTTGCCGCCGTCGGTTTCCTGGCGCTGGAGGGCATGACCTTCAGCATGGTATCCGTCTGGTTTGCGGCAGGCAGCGCGGCAGCCCTGCTCTGCTGCCTGTTCACCCACTCGTTCCGGGTACAGGCAGTGGTGTTCATTGCGGTCAGCGCGGTCTGCCTGCTGGCATTCAAGCCGCTGGCCAAACGGCTGCACAAGCAGCCCACCCCCACCAACGGTGACCGCGCCCTTGGCCGGGAAGCCCGGGTGCTGACCCCCGTTTCCGCCCAGCAGACGGGCCGGGTGCGGCTGGACGGCGTGGACTGGAGCGCCCGCTGCGCCACCCCCGGCGATACCCTGACCCCCGGGCAGGCCTGCCGGGTCACCGAGATCCACAGCACCCTGCTCATCGTGGAACCCATTCTGACCGAATCCATCACCCACTAAAAAAGGAGCGTCTCTATGCCTATCATGCTGTTCGTAATCCTCGCGCTCATCTTTGTCATCCTGCTCATCGTCGTCACCAACATCGTCATCGTGCCTCAGTCCATGGTGTACGTTGTGGAGCGTCTGGGCAGCTACTCCGACACCTGGTCGGCCGGCCTGCATGTCAAGATCCCGTTCATTGAGCGGATCGCCAAAAAGGTCAGCCTGAAGGAGCAGGTCGCAGACTTCCCTCCCCAGCCTGTGATCACCCGCGATAACGTCACCATGCAGATCGACACCGTGGTGTTCTTCCAAGTCATGGATGCCAAGCTCTACACCTACGGTGTCAACCAGCCCATCGCAGCCATCGAGAGCCTTTCCGCCACCACCCTGCGCAACATCATCGGCGAAATGGAGCTGGACCACACCCTGACCAGCCGCGATGTCATCAACGGCAAGATCACCGCCATCCTGGACGAAGCCACCGACAAGTGGGGCATCAAGGTGAACCGCGTGGAGGTGAAGAACCTCATCCCGCCGCGTGAGATCCAGGAAGCCATGGAGAAGCAGATGAAGGCTGAGCGCGAGAAGCGCGCCGTCATCCTGAAGGCCGACGGTGAAAAGCAGGCCGCCATTACCGCCGCCGAGGGCGAAAAGGAAGCCGCCATCCTCCGCGCCGACGCCGTCAAGCAGCAGCGCATTCTGGAGGCCGAGGGCGAGGCACAGGCCATTCTGGCTGTGCAGAAGGCCAACGCCGATGCCATCCGCCTGCTGAACGAGGCCATGCCCAGCGACAAGGTGCTGGCCATCCGCAGCCTTGAAGCGCTGGCGAAGGTTGCCAACGGCAAGGCTACCAAGATCATCATCCCCTCTGAGCTGCAGAATCTGGGCGGCGTTGTGCCCAGCATCAAGGAGCTGATGACCGACCCGAAGGACGCCGAGTAAGCGCCCACTTATCCAGCAGTAAGCTAAAACAGCTCCCGGTCACGTTAAGCGGCGTGACCGGGAGCTGTTCTTTTGCTATTTATGCTTTATCCGGGGGATCACTTCTCCCCTTTTTCCTCGTTCTCCTGTGCCTGCTGTTCGCGGCGCAGCTCTTTGATGCGCTTTTTCTCGCTCTGGACGTGGGGCCACGGCCAGGAGAAGCCCTCGTTCTGCTTGCACCAGCGGGTAAGGGGGTAGAAGGCAAAGGCCAAGCCAAAAATGTACAGCAGAGCGTACAGCAGGGCATCCAGCGTGATCAGGGCATCCAGTGCACCGATCACCGCCACAACGCAGCCTGCCTTTAAAAAGAACTGGCCGTTCTGGCGGCAATATTCCTCAAAGTTTTCGGCCTTGACCGCCCTGCGCCCCTGATCGCCCCACACGCGGGGATTTTTCATCACCGAAAAACCGTAAAAGGCCATCATCAGGCCAAGGGTAAGCTGAAAGCCAAAAAACATGGGTCACACCTCTTTTTTTATCAGGATACAAAAAGTCGGATCAGTCCTCAAACAGGGGCTTCATAAAGGGCAAAAAGTCCAGCGTTGCAAAGTAATCGCGGGGGGTCTGGGCGCGGCGGATCAACCGGTGAGAGCCATCCTCGCACAGCAGCACCTCGGCGCAGTGCAGCTTGCCGTTGTAGTTGTAGCCCATAGCAGAGCCGTGGGCACCAGTATCATGGATGTAAAGGATATCCCCGATGTCGATCTTGGGCAGCATCCGGTCAACGGCAAACTTGTCGTTATTCTCGCACAGCCCGCCCACCACGTCGTACTTGTGGTCGCAGGGCTCGTTCTCCTTGCCCAGCACAGTGATGTGGTGGTAAGCGCCGTACATGGCGGGGCGCATCAGGTTTGCGGCGCAAGCGTCCAGACCAATGTACTCCTTATAAATGTGCTTTTCGTGGATGACGGTGGACACCAGTGCACCGTAGGGGCCGGTGGTAAAGCGGCCCATCTCGCTGAAGATGGCCACATCGCCCATACCGGCAGGCACAAGGATCTCCTCAAACTTTTTGCGCACGCCCTCGCCGATGGCCATGATGTCGTTCTCGGTCTGCTCCGGGCGGTACGGGATGCCCACGCCGCCGGACAGGTTGATGTAGCTGATGTGCGCACCGGTAGCCTGCTGCACCCGGACAGCCAGCTGGAACAGGATGCCTGCCAGCTCCGGGTAGTAGGCGTCCGAGATGGTGTTGGAGGCCAAGAAAGCATGGATGCCGAACTGCTTTGCGCCCTTCTGCATCAGCTTTTTGTAGCTGTCGATCATCTGCTGCTCGGTCATACCGTACTTGGCATCGCCGGGCTTGTCCATGACCTGAAAGCCCTCTTCGCTCTCGCCCAGCTGGAAGGTTCCGCCGGGGTTATAGCGGCAGAAGATCTCCTGCGGCACCCCGGCCACCCGCTCCAGAAACTCCACCATGGTGGCGTCGTCCAGATTGATGTAGGCGCCCAACTCGTAGGCCTTCTGCATATCCTCCACGGGGGTCTGGTTGGAGGAGAACATGATCTCGTGGCCGGTAAAGCCGCAGGCCTCGCTGAGCATCAGCTCGGTCAGGGAGGAGCAGTCCACGCCGCAGCCCTCCTCCTTGAGGATCTGCAGGATAACGGGGTTCGGCAGTGCCTTGACCGCAAAGTACTCCTTGAAGCCCTTGTTCCAGCTGAAGGCCTTGTTGATGCGGCGGACATTCTCCCGGATGCCCTTCTCGTCGTAGACGTGGAACGGCGTGGGCACATCTTCGATGATCTGCTGTGCCATCGCCTCGGTCAGAAACGGTTTCTTTTCCATAATAACATCCCTCTCGTTTTGCGCAGCCCGGCATGTTCCGGCCTGCGGTCTATCCCATGCGGCCCAGTGCCGCAATTCAAGCTGTTACAGTTTCAGGTTCTCCCGGGTGGGGGTAAAGGTGGGGATCATGGCCGCCAGCTGGCGCACCACGCCCTCATCGTTGTGGGCGGCAGCGGCTTCCAGCGCCTGCAGCTGCTCGTAGAACTCGGCCAGATCAATGGTGCGGGGGCTTGCCACAAAGATCTTGTTGTGCTGGGTGCGGCGCATCTTGTCCTGCTCCTCGTCCATCATCAGCTCTTCGTAAAGCTTTTCACCGGGGCGCAGACCCACGATCTTGATCTCCATATTCACGCCCGGCTCGTAGCCGTAAAAGCGGATGAGCTGCTTGGCAAGATCCATAATGCGCACCGGCTCGCCCATATCCAGCACATAGATATTGCCGCTCTCGGCCAATGCGCCCGCCTGCAGCACCAGCTGGGCTGCTTCCGGGATGGTCATAAAGTAGCGCACGATGTTGGGGTCGGTCAGAGTGACCGGCCCGCCCTTTTTGATCTGCGCTTCAAACAGCGGGATAACGCTGCCGTGGCTGCCCAGCACATTGCCGAACCGCACCGCTACACACTTCATATCCGTGTTGCCCGCAAAGGTCTGGATGAGCATCTCGCAGATGCGCTTGGTGCAGCCCATGACGCTGGTGGGGTTCACGGCCTTATCGGTGGAAAGCTGCACAAAGCGCTCCACCCCGTGCTCGCTGGCACTGACCAGCAGGTTTTTGGTGCCCAGCACATTGTTTTTTACGGCCTCGGCAGGGCTTACCTCCATCAGCGGGACGTGCTTGTGCGCCGCTGCATGGAACACCACCGTGGGGTGATAGGTATCAAAAACCTCGTCCAGACGTTTTTTATCCCGAATAGAGCCGATCAGCACCGTGACCGGGATATCGCGGCCGTACTTCTGCTGCAGTTCCATCTGCAGCTCGTAGGCGCAGTTCTCGTAGATATCAAAGATGAGCAGCTTGCCGGGCTTGAAGCGCATGACCTGACGGCACAACTCGCTGCCGATGGAGCCGCCGCCGCCCGTTACCAGCACCGTTTTGCCGGTAAGGTAGCCAGAGATCTTGTCGGTATCCAGCGTGACCTCCTCGCGGGAGAGGAAGTCGGCGGGGTTCAGTTCACGGAACACCTCCTGCTGGGGTGCGCCGCTGCCCACCAGCTGCGGGTCACTGAGCAGCTGCACCGCGCAGTGGGTGCTGACGCACAGGTCGATGACATGGCTCAGCTTGCTGCCCTTTAAGGTTGGGATGGCAATGATGATGCTGTGGATGCCGTAGCGGTTGCACAGCTCCGGAATGTCCTCCAGCGTGCCCTTGACCGGCACGCCGTGGATGGTCTGGTTCAGCTTTGCGGGGTCATCGTCCACCGCCACCACGGCGTGGCCGTATTCCTTGTTGGATTTGCACACATTGATGGCCCATGCACCGGCTTCGCCCGCACCCACGATCAACACCGGGCGGTTGGGGTCCTTGGCGGGCACTTTGCGCATCCGCTCACCCAGCGGATGGTTCAAAAACAGCCGCCAAGCCAAGCGGCTGCCGCCGATGAACAAAAAGATGAGCACCGAGGCCATGCAGTTGGCGGAATTGAACAGCACACCGTGGATAAAACGGCGGTTCACCACATACACCACAGCGGTGGGCACGGCGATCATTCCGGCAAGGCGGATCAGATCCCGCTCGCCGGCGTACTTCCACAGCACCGAGTACAGCCCGCCTGCCAGAAAGCAGACAATATACACCGCCACGATCCACGGCAGGTTTTCGTACAGCAGGGCACGGTTGTGGGGCCACCACCCGGCCTCCACGGCACCGTCTGCCCGCAGCAGCAGGGCAAAATAAAAGCTGAATGCCACAATGGCTGCATCCAGCAGCACCAGCAGCGCACGGCGCAGCAGCACCTGCGGGGTATTCTTGGTTCTATCTTTCACTTACGATCCTCTTTTTCCCTCTCAGCGCCAAGGGTTTGCCCTGCGCTGCTTTTTCGGCAGTGTTCTCCCCCGGCAATGCCGGAAGGATACAACTACACGTTTGTATTATACTCACAATCCCCGCCTGTGTCCAGAAAATTTACGTTTTTATCACTTTCCCCTGTTTTTCCCGGTCTTTGCCTGCCGCAGCACCGCCCGCAGCTCCTCCCAAAGCCCCAGCGGCAACGCCGCCAGTAAATACACGATGGCCGTCACCGTGCCGCCCGCCGTCAGCGGAGGCGAACCGCTTATGCTCCAATCTGTCGTTCCCGTCGCCTTCACGCTCAGCGTCGCGTTAACGTCCTTGTCGTTGACCTTGTTCTTGTCGCCCAGCAGATGGTTGTAAATGCGAAAGGTAAAAGAGCAGTTTTCCCCACTCGTGTCGGCGATGACGCTTCGGACGGCAATACCCTCGTCATTCAGCGTCTCATTCGTGTAGCCCGTAAGCATGTCCGAGGCAAACAGCGCCTGTGACGTGCCCGAGACAGCGACCGACTTAAGGAAGTCGCCCGCCAAAAAGGCCGTGTAAGTAAGGTGGGTACCCGCCACAATCGCGACGGCGCATAGCAGCACCGCAACCGCCCATAGGCGCTTGCGCACTTTGGAATTAGGGGCAGCAGACTCCGCCAAGGCAGACTTCGCCGCATGATCATCAACCTGTGCAAAGTGCTTTCCGGCAGGCCTTGCGATTTCATTTTGTGCGTTCTTGTCTTTCCTCATCTGGCGCCCCTCCCTTCCTGCTATTAGTTGCCGCTCGTGCCGCGAGCGATTAGGTAGACCATGTCGGTCTCTTTGACGTTTGAGACCTTGGCACCACCCACGGTTACGCCATCCGCGTTCCACGTGCACTCAACAATAAAGTTGGTGGCATCGTTGGCTTTCGTGCCATTCCAACCGTCTAGATCGTCTTTTTGGAACACGTGGTACCGATACAGCGGACGGGCGTTTTTCTGGACGTTCACGTACGAGCCGTACGTCGGGTCGTTTGCCTCAAGCTCTTTAGCCAACGCACTTGTCCCGTCCGCGGAGTTGATAAAATGGAACTCAATCGGGGCGCCCTTCTTGCTCCACGAATACGGCTGATTGAGTCCGTCGAGGCCGACCACAGCGCCGCTCGTATTACTCGGATCGTTGACCGTCACGTGATATACATTGATCGTCAGCCCCGTGATATTCGTTGTGTTGGCAACCTGCAGCTCAAACGCTTGACCGCCGGCAGCGGGATCGCCATTGTCGCTCTGCACACAAAGCGCGCGACGAACGGTCACGGTACCGTCGTCTTTCTTCTCATCGCCGCGCGACTCGTCATACGAAATCTCGATGGGCTCGATGCTCGTCTGGTTGGGACCCATGATCTTGAGCTGCGCGGGCGTTTGGATCTTGCCCACCGTGGACAAACTTTTGCTGCCCACAAACCACGAGAGCGACAAGCCGATGATAAGAACGATTGCCGCCAGCAATATCAGGACCGCAAGGGCCTGCGCGCGGTGGTTTTCTATCCAATTGCGGGCATCGCCGAGGCGCGTTTGCATGGTGCTCATGAGCTCACGCCCTCCTGAGCGCTAATTCTTAGTTGGATGTATTCGACCTTATTGCCGATCTGCTCGTCGGCATTGTTGTACAGCGCCGAGCAGATGGCGGTGTCGCTGAAGGACATGCTAGACGAAACCAAGGGGGCGTTGACAGCACTTGTGCCGTTTGCCGCGCCATAGAAGTAGTTCGCTTTATGCTCGTTCACGTCCGCCTGCAGAGCGCCGTAGTCAGACTTTGCGTCGCCCGCCGCCGCAAACAGATTCTTGTAGTAATTCGTGTTGCCGGTAAGGACGAAGTTCTGAAAGTACTCCGGCCATACCCAGTACAGCGTGACGGGAACAGACTGGTTCGTCGGTTTAGCCTCGTTCCCGCCCTCGCAAAAACTGCTCTTTGGAATCGTGATTTGGCTGTTCGTCACGCGCCCCGAGTAATACCCGTTCTCGCAGCTCGTAAAGAACAGTACATGGCCTTTGATCAAGCCAAGGAGTGCCTCTGCCTCGGGCGCCAGCGTTCCTCCGTCCCCAACAACGCCAACAATGTTCGTGACCTTAAGCAAGCGCGACAGATTGATCGTGACCCCGTCCAGGTCACTCACCAGCGGCTTCACCGTAAATGTAATCTTGCCGCGAGCACCCGGGTACAGAGAGCCCGCGGTCTCGTTGTTGAGGTTGGAGCCGAGCGTTACCGTCATGGCGTCGGTCGTATCCAAGCCATCGATGGCATCCTTTTCCTCGCGCGTGCGCTCGGAGCGCTCGTAATAGCCCACGTGTGCGCCGGACTCACCCTCGCCCGCGGCGGTCAGCGTGTACCGCCCCGCCTTCGCCCCGATCGTGCTCCCCGTGGCGCTCACTCGATTGTTCGCGGCAAACCAGGCCAGGCATGCAAAGATGGCAACGATGGCGGCCAGCACAAACAGACCGCTCACCAGGAAATCCTTCCAGAAATCCTTGAGGGTCCGCACGTGCTCGTCGGCAGCTTGGCGGTACTCGGCCGCCGTCTTGTGCTGCTGGAGCTCGCTATGTCGGTCCATGCCACTCATCGCTTACGTTTGCCCTGCTTGCGGGCTTGCCATCCTTTTCCGCTCGGTCGCGTTTATCCGTTGTTCGCAGGTAGAGAATTCAGGCAGAATACAACACCGTACGATAAGGTAAAAGAATAGCATTGACCTGCGGTTCGCTCCACAACGCAAGCCTTAATGATGTCTTAAAAGTCAAACCCTTGGTGCAAGCGGTCAGGTTACTTCGCGCCAACATGGTGCAAACAAACCTGACCCCCTTGCACCAATCCGTAGCGCCGGGCGGAGAACACACGGCGTGGCGCCCCTTAACGCCCCAGCGCGCGCACGGGTATCACGTAGATACCGTCCTCGACCTCGCGGGCGTACTCACCCACCCCCACAATCACGGCCATAAACTCCGGTTCGCGTGTGCGTGAACGAGGATTTCCACAGACCTTCTTGCGAACGCGCTTGAGGCTCTCAACGCCGGCGCTCGCTTTATCTTCACTTACCTTAATCTCAAAGGCGGCCCACCGTCCGTCGGCTAGCTGCACGATAGCATCGCACTCAAGGCCCGAATCGTCGCGATAATAGCGCACGGGCGTGCTATCCAGCAGGTCGAGCGAACGTGCGTAGACCGAAAGGTCTCGTATGACCAAATTCTCAAACACCAGACCAAATGTCTGCCAGTCGGCAAGCAGCGCCTGCGAGGACATACCTAGCAAGGCGCAAGCAAGGCTCGGATCTGCCAGATAGCGCTTGGGCTTGACGGTAAAGCGCCGCTTGTCGCGCGCGGCGGGAACCCAACCAGGGACCTCCTCGAGAATGAACATGCCTTTGAGGGCATCCAGGTACCTGCGCACCTTGGTCTCATCGGCAAACGCTGCGGGTTCCTCCTCGGCACCGAACATATCCATAAGAATCGTTTTATACGTGGTTGCCTGTCCCAGATTGCGCGCGATCGATGCGGAGACTCGACGAGCAATATCGGGGTCGAGACCGACCGCCGGGAAGCTGCTCGAAAACGTGGTGTTGAGATATTCGCGAGCGATGAGCTGGGCGTCAGCCGAAACCATATCGATCGCCTCGGGCCAGCCGCCGCGGCAAGCGGCTTCGACAAGCCCCGGTGTATCGCCATCGCACCGGCAGGGCTCAAAACGACGCTCAAACAAGCCCGCCAGGCTCACCTTGCCGTTGGACTCACCTGTCTCGGCAAGCGTCATAGGGTGCATGCGGACGCGGCCGATGCGGCCAGCTCCACTATGCGCGGGCGCCTCCGCCTTTGAGCCAAACGCGGGCGTGGCGGAACCCGTGAGGATATAGGCGCCGCGCGTACCCCGGGTGCGGTCAACCTCGTGTCTAACGTAGTCCCAAATCTGGGGAACGCGCTGCCACTCATCGATAATATGCGGACGGTCTCCCAGCAACATCATCGCTGGGTCGGCACGCGCGAGGTCGAGATTCTCGTCGACATACGAGGCGGACGCCCCGTGCTCGAGCGCGGCCCACGTCTTGCCGCACCACTTGGTGCCCGCAATCTCGACCGCGCCAAAGACACGAAGGTAGCGCTCGATTTGCGCATCCACGATACGTGGGATGTATCCGTCCCGATGTAGCCTCTCGCCCGCCATGAGCCACCCCCGCAGATTTCCAGTTCCTGCTTTCTGATTCTTCTATTCCACTGTAGCAAATTCGGATTTTCGGGTGGTTGCGATTCGGATTTTCGTGTTCATATAATTCGGATTTTCCTGTTCTTAGGATTCGGATTTTCGGATGCATAAGATTCGGATTTTCTGAATCCGCTGGTC